>ERZ825384.366-NODE-366-length-59631-cov-7.794649_pt1 | contig 59631 bp, 87 predicted proteins | sample MGYA00519931_ERZ825384 | MGnify/ENA primary metagenome ERZ825384 (study PRJEB31778, sample SAMEA3449200) | human gut metagenome | biome: human gut; feature: human-associated habitat; material: faeces | place: United Kingdom | collected 2010/2012 ...
TCAATGGTTTTGTTTTGAACTTATATAGGCACCTTCCCCGTCTGGGAAGGCGAGTCAAAGAAATTTCCTATATTATAACAAATATTAAGGAAAAAATCGCCGAGGGGCGGTCATGTGCGGATTTCCTCCCTTCTCCTGCGCCTTGGAGCAATTTTGTAAAAATAATTTTACACCCCCTTGCATTTTTGCTTTCCGTTTGTTATTATATTTAAGTCATATGGTTGAGAAAATCTGAGACACAGGGGCATAGCGCAATTGATAGAGCAACGGTCTCCAAAACCGTAGGTTGGGGGTTTGAGTCCCTCTGCCCCTGCCAATTTGGCCCAATAGCTCAGCTGGATAGAGCACTTGACTACGAATCAAGGTGTCGGGAGTTCGAATCTCTCTTGGGTCACCACTGAATTATCCCAAATCTATCGAAGGTTCGGGATTTTTTCATTTCTACTAAAGACTGTCAGTTTTTGCTCTTTCTACCAAAATTTCTACCAAATTTAAAAGCCGTATCAACCTACATTTCTGTAAGCTGATATGGCTCTTTTTATTTAGCAATGGCCGCAGCAGCACAGATGGCGGCAATAGAAATCCACAGGTTCCTCTGTCTAGTCTTCACCTGTATCTTGTGCTGTGCCTCTTTCTCTAACTCTGTCAATGATCGATTGGCTTCCGCTAATGAGGTCTGCGTCTCTTCGTTCAATGCTCTGGATTTCTCCAGCTGCTCGTTGACTATCTGAAGCTGCTTCTGCTGCTCTGTCAAGAGATCCTGCTTGTTCTCGTTGTCCGCTTTCAGCTCGGTCAAGTTGCTCTGTAACTGATTGAGCTCCCCTTCTGATATCTGATACATCGCTTCTGCCTGCACAGAAGAACCATACAAAGCCGGAAAGAAGAAGAACGGCAATAGCAGCCAGGGCAGCATAGATTTTCTTATCTTCATTATACATGAATCCTCCTCAGAAAGAATAGTTCTTATCAAACTGTGCGCCATTAATGAAATAGCTATCCGTGCACTGCCAGATGGCAGCACCATCATAGTCGCACTGGCTGTTATATTGAGCACACCAGGCAGGAACGCCCGGGAGACGACCCATATCAATGACGTTGGTCAAGTAATCATAGTTAGCATAAAGTCCACAGTGATATCCGGCTACTTCCATAGTGCTAATGAATGTGGTGCAGATATCCGTAATCTCTTCCGGATCAGTCAGCCTGTCCGATTTCCAGTCATCATTTTCTTCATCGAACCAGAATCCCATCTCAAGCATGTCGGGAGTAATTCCCGCATCCTGCATGACATAAAGCGCATATTCTGCTTCAGTGGCCGCTTCGCTGGCGTCTGTGGCTTCGGAATAATAATAAATGCCAACTTTCAATCCGGCATTAATCGCCCCGTTGATGTTTTCGTAAAAACGGCTGTCAAGGTGCCTCTTCCCCCACCCTAGACGGATAATGGCAAATTCTACGCCTGCAGCAGCAACGGATTCCCAGTCTACAAATCCATTATTTTCAGAAACATCAATTCCTTTCATTGTGCGCCTCCTGTCTTCCTCTTAATCAGCCCGGCCAAATCATGCACGGCGGACACACCGGCGTCATCTAGATTCTCCACGATGGACAGCAGTTCGGACGATGCCAAGTAAGCGATCACAAGATTTGCAAACTCACTTCGCCCCAGCATGAAGTCCACTAGGGCGCCTGCAACGACAAGCAGCATGTACACGGAAATCTTTTCGACAAACTGCGTGCGCATAGCGTAGCTATTGATGACACCAGCACGGTGCGCCGCCGGGATGCCCTTGACCGAGGCGATAAGGGACGGCTTCTCCGTCATAGACTCGGACAGATAGCCGTAAGACAGCGCAATAAACTTGGCAAATAAATCTACGCACACGATGCAGGCAAACGCCGTAAAGAGTTCCAAATGCCGCTCCAGCGCCAGAAACACGATGCCCAAAGCCGTCTTGTATGGCCAGCCAATATACAGCCCGTCAAACACTTTTCCTACCCAGATACTGATCTCATTCAGATTCATTGGCTTCCACCTTGGCCCCCTCTTTCACTTCCGCTTTTTCGGCAAGTGGCTTGCTCCTCACACATTTAGGATTTGTGCAAAGTCCTGTTTTCTCATCCATTTTCGACATGCAAAGGAAGCATCTCTTTTCCATTACAGCTCACCTCTCTTAGTCGTGTACTCTTCTGCCAGCGCGGCGCGCTCCGCAATCAGTTCATCCTGCAGCGTCTCATTTTTGAGCGCTGCAGCTTTCACGATCTGCTCGTCCAGCTCATTAAACTTAGATTGATATTCTGCATCCAACGCCGCCAAAGCCTGCGCCTGCAGCTCTTCCGGTGTCGGTTTCGGTGCTACGTATGGAATTGGTTTACCATCGTTCCCACGTACATATTCGCCGGAAAGGTATTTGTCATAGTCTTCTGCGCTGATGATTTCCACAACGGTTGCATCAGTAAATTTGCCCTTTCCTTCTTCAATCAGAGCCGCCACTTTTTCTTTTTTTGTCGGATTGAAATCGCAAATCAAGGATCCGACGCGCTTGCCGGCGTCATCAAAGCCGGCGCAATAATAATCTACATTGGTTGCACTCATGTTTTTGCCTCCTACAATAAAATCGAGGTGATTAAATATGCGTAATCCTAATGGATACGGTTGTATCAAAAAATTATCCGGTCATCGCCGGAGGCCCTTTGCATTTGTAGTGTCTGAGAATGGTAAGCAAAGACCTGTTGAATATTTTACCAACCAGATTGACGCTGAAATCTTCCAGGCTGATTACAATAAACTTCATTTTTATCGCTCCTTACCAAGCCATCAAGTTACATTAGCCGAACTATACTATCGTTGGCTTCCGGCTCACACTACAAATACAAACCCTTCGCAATCATCGCTAGAAAGTTACTCTAATTCTTTTAAGCATCTGCAGGCTCTGCATTATGAACCAATACAGAATCTGAAATATGCAGACTACCAGAAAATCATTGATTCCATGCGAAAGAGCGGGCTGTCTTACAGTTCATGTAAAAAAGTCCGCTCTTTGATTTCGCTACTTGAAAAATATGCCGTGAAAATTGAGTTGATAAATAAATGCTACGCTCCCCTGCTATCGATAGGAAAAAATAAGGCTGTACGCCCGCACCACCCATTTTCAAGGCAGAAAATTAATCTACTCTGGGTCCACTGCGATGAGCCCGGTGTTGATACGGTGCTCATTCTGCTTTACACCGGTATGCGTGTCGGTGAGATGCTGGCACTCCAAAAGACTGATGTGAACATCAGGCAGGGATACATCCGGATTACCAAAAGCAAGACCGTTTCCGGCATCAGAACCATCCCCATCCATCATCGGATTTTCCCTCTCATTACAAACCGTATGAAATCAATCGGTGTGCATCTGATAGCGGATTCCAAAGGAAAGCAATATGACTACAGTCGCTATTGCCAGCTTTGGCGTGAGGTCATGCACTCCATCACAGCTGATGGTCATACAACCCACGACTGCCGCCATACTGTAGCAACACTGCTGGACAATGCCGGAGCTAATGAAACAGCTAAACGGCGTATTTTAGGCCACGCTGGCGGTGATGTAACCGAAAGGGTTTATACACACAAGGGCCTGAGGCAGCTACGAAAATGCATAGAATTGCTAAAGTAGTGTTACTAATGCGTTACTCAATCAATCACACACATTACCGTATTATCTGCATTATCCGTGGCTTGATGGTTGTTACTATTGATACTGGATAAATCAGCCAGATTAGCATATATTTACACTTCTACGATTGTAGATATCTGATGTTCTGTCAGCTTTGCCATGGATTTGATTTGTCAAAAATCATGTATACTCTGCTTACTCTCATCTACTTCTCCTGTTTCGTAACAATCCCTCTACAGTGGGGAACAATCTCACAAGGACCTGCAGATAAAGAAGTCACAAGGACAATTATGCTTCCTATTTCGACAAATGGAATCATTGGTGCGGTGTGCAGTTGTGAAACTTATACATGTAATGTTGCAATAGGACCCAATAATCGCACTGGAAAATCTTTTGAGTATCGTCAACAAGAATGGACAAACGGCTCAATTACAACGGATTGGATAGTTTTATGCAAATAAACAGTGGGGAACTGTATATTGGGGAAGCTCTGATATGGAAACCAAATTTACATTCCCGATTGAATTCTCAGAAGGAATGATAAGTGCAGTTGCTTCAGATACAGGCGGAGGTAGTCAAGGATTCGGAATTCATCCTATTGACACAAAGAGTGCCGATATCTATCGGTCTGGGAAAGGGTACAATGGGAGCTGCAGACTAGTATTGATTGGGAAATAGACAGTGGGGACATGCAATGAATAAAAATGGATATTACCGTACAGCTAATTTACCAATTACTTTTTCTGCGGAAATCTTTATGGTCGTGGCAACTATGGGAGCATTGGGAAATGATGAAACCGTATATGGGTGCGTATGGAATTATGAGGAGTCCACTAAATCAACCATACAATTTAGAATTACAGATTTATCGGGAAACCCATGGTATATCGCAGTTGGAAAGTAAACAGTGGGGATATACCAGTTCTGGCCAAAAAGATTGGGAAGTGGTTTATCCTGTAAGTTTTAGCGATCATGGTATTCCAATTGTAAGCAAAGTTGGTAGTAGTGCTACAAGTACGGATGTTGGAATAATCGGGGAAAAAGAGAAACTTTATGTGCATATATCCGAAATGATAACCACATTGCAGGGAATCTATTGGATTGCCATAGGGAAATAAACTACTTTCCCAAAACAATTATTTTAATACCTACGGTGCCTGTATTGCTTTTATCCATCGACAGAACCACGCTTTTGCTCCCTGGCTGAGCAGCAGAAACACTTGCTTTTGATGTAGATGTCATTCCGCTGCCAAGAATTTGTGTAAAGGCTATGGGATACGATATTTCTTTAGAAGTTTCTCCAGGTTCAAACCCTGCATTTATCCACTGTCTATTTACAGATAGCATTCCACCCAAACGTACTAGGTGCACCAGTCCATTCTACGTGAAAGCTGCTTTTTGTGTTCTTATCTTTATCCCAAGCGCCTACAACATTTAAAGCGGGATATGAAGAAAGTTTACTATCAGTTAGCTGTACGTTAAGTACATTGTTCACAGACACATTCAATGGAACGTCCATCGATTTTGCCTCTTGCATGGAGGGGTCCGTACCTTCAAAAACTCCCCACTGTATAATTAATCCGCCAAAGAAGCTCCCTAGGCGGACATATCCGTTTGGTGCGATATTGTAATTCACTCCGGATGCCGTCAGTACCATCTTGAGGAGCTTTCCGAGAACGGAATCCGTAGTAATAGCATCTACCACGGTCCCAAGGGTCTTGCTTGCAAGGCTTGCCATGATACCGCTGTGCCAGTCAGTAATCTGGGCGGATTCTGTTTCTGGGTGCAGTGTGTCGTAGCTATTTGTGGTCTTGTTCCAATGGTGCAGAATAGATTTCAGCCCGTCTTTGATTTCTACCCAAAGGCCCCTGTCAGACATAGATGCAGGCTTATCCGCCGTACTTGTCACCATCAGCAGGTTCTCATGGGCAGTTTCTGATTCGTTATGTACCTTAAGGTCTGCTGCCGTCACGAGGCCTTTTATATCAACATCCGTCACTACATCATCAACGCTTTTGATGGCAATCGTCATATGGATTGCCACGCTCAGTACGGTAGCTCCACCTTTTGATTGGATGTAATCAGCATCGGGGGCAGTGGCCACGCAATAGAGAATTTCTCCGACATCCGGATCTGTGGCAAAGAGACCGATTTCCTTCAGATAGAAGCCTGTATCCAGATCGGCATTGGTTATTACGGCTTCCACATCGCAGGTCCCTTTGTCGTACGGAGTCACGGATGAAAGGTCCAGCACCTTTTTAGGACTTGCCAGGTCAGTCATCGGTTCAATGGGCGCTGGAGATCCATCGCCTACTTTCATTTTGGTGAATTGAAACTTGCATTTTCCAGCTTCTACTTTTGCGGCCAGTGCCTTACCCAGGTTCGTTAATACTCCTGCTTTGAAATCAGCCATTTACTTTTACCTCCTTGAAAATAGATACGGGCATGTAAATTGCTTTACTCATTGCCGTATTCTGCGGGCCTGCGTCCTGCAGACCTATACGAATTTCCTTATACATAGCAACAGGCATGGCTAGATGTTTGCTCACCGTCTTCTGTCTTTCGAATGAAATCCCGTCAAGCCAGGAACGCACATTTTTTGCTTCATTGATGGCATTTACCAGGCTCTGCAGTGAATCACCATTGACAATAGGTCCATAACTTCCGTTCACCCGGAAATGGTAAGGGCTCCCTTTGTATTCAAACCATTCTTCCACTTTTGCATAGTTCAAGAGCACTTCGACCACTGATTTCACGGCCCAGGACGTCCCTTTGTACTTATGGTCCTTTATTGCATTCTTTACCAGTTTTCTCTTCTGTGCAATGTCCAGGTCTTCACTGTAGGTGTCTACATGAAGCTGCCAGGCCAGTGAATTCACTACCGGTTCCGGCAGCTCATCAATCCGGCTCATAATCAGCTCGTTCACCGTTTCGGCGGTGACATTGTTTACAGAATCTGTTACTGCTTTAGATGTATGCACCACATTCTCATCGGCCTGCAGGGATGAAGGAAGGATTTTTGAAATTTCCGTTTCATTCAGTTTCATTCACTGCTCACCCCTCCAAAGGTAATGTCCGGCGTACTGGCCACTGCTATTTTGTCCGCATCCACTGTTGTAAGTGCGGGAGATGTGACGGTTACTTTTTCAGCTCCTGCCTTTACCATCAGGGCATAGAGTTTTGATGGATCAATATCCCTTCCCAGCTTCCCCCGCTGCCAAAGAATGTAATCATCCACCGCCTGCTTCACGGCGGCCTGGATTTCAGAAGCGTGGGCTTTATTGTCGCTGGAAATAGTATAGGATGCAGAGACATCATAGCTTACCGTGGTGGGCGCAGATACGGTCACATGGTCTGTCAACGGTCTGACCTTTTCTGCGCTGCATACCTCCATCACCTTGTCCAGAACTTCCTGTTCCGGTATCTTTCCGCCGGAAAGTAAAGGCACAATCAGCACCTCGCCGGCAGATGGTGAGGAAACATATACATCTGAAACATCTGCATTGGCTGTTTTAGCCCAGTACTTATAAGCTCCATAGGAGCCGGCATCGGAAAATGACTCGGGCGCTTCATGAATCCTTTCACGATACGAATCATCGGTCTCCATATCTCCGCCGCCTGCGGAAATAGTAATGTTGGATACGCTTCCGACAAATGGCAGAGGATCCACCAGCTTGTTTAAGGTACCAATAGAAAATCCATTCCCCTTTGTACCGTTCTCCGTGCAGGTGGCCTTGACCGTCCCTTCCTTTTCACCGGAAGGAATGGTGGTGTCTTCGTCCACGGCAAAATAGATTTTTTCATCTCCGCCGGTAACCCTCGTTCCCTTTGGGATAACCGTGGCCCCATTCTCCGATGTGGAAAGAGTGAACTTCAGCGTGACCGATGCAGGCTGAGATTGAATCCTCCCTACATCCAGCAGCGCTCCCAGATGGTCAAGATAGTCACCTTCGGCATAAGCCAGCAGGTTCATCCTGCCGGTAAAATTGATGAGTTCACGTTGATGTATGATGACATCGGCAACGGTCAGGAGGAAGAGCCGGATAGGGTCTCCCAGGGCAAGCGTCCTTCCCGATGCCTCTTCGTATTTTTTGATGATTTCCGTTTTGACTGTTTCCGCATCTGCGTCCGCAAAGGAAATCGGATTCAGGTTACTTAGTTCCATTAATTCTCACCTCCACTTTAGGTACCAGCACTCCATCCTGGCTTCCGCTGAATGATATGGATGAAATTGTTACGCGGGGCTCATATTTCTGTACTGCTTTCATGATTTCTGCGGAAAGGTTAGCCCTGGCCACCGGCATCGGTTTATCCACGTAACTGCCATCTATTCCGAAATCACGGTCCAGCGGTACAGAACCTTTAACCGTAGTCAGAATGGTCCTCACGTTCTGCAGAATTTCTTCTATTTCTGTATCCGGAGAAAAGTCTACCGCTTTCAGCGTATCTATCAAATAATTCATAACAGACTCCTCCATGGACTGCCTACGGAAATATTCAATGTCTCATCTGCGTATTCCTTCAGCGTTACATTCAGTGTCGTTGAAAGAGCATGACCAAAGCGGCTCCACAAAGTTGTCTGTTCGGATACGCTTTTGACAATCCAAAAACCTTTGCCCACAGGACTGTTACCAACAATGAAAGGAACCACTGTCCCGCTATCCCTAAGCTTGCGAAGCTTATCTGCTTCCTTTTCCGGATTCACGCCAAGGTTCCTCCTGAGGAGCATTTTGAATGAAATTTCATTCAGGCCAGGCCCCACGAATTCAAGCAGCGGTTTGCTTCCCATGACGTCGTGTTCCTGCCATCGGCTTTCTGCCTGGCGGCTGTACTCATCAAAGGTCCTTACTCTGGCCCGGGATGAGATGAAAGGTATGTCATCTAAAAATCCAACTATCATGTCATCCTCCTATGAAAACATCCGGAGAGCCTTGCGCTGCACTTCCTCCGCAACTTACCGGGTCTCCGATGCGGGCTGCCGCCTTCCCATTGATATATACCGAGCTGCTTCCGGATGTAATGTTTCCGCTGTGTGAAGGATGCACATCACATCCATGGGGAGCGTAAGCGTCTCCTACGCGTCCGGCTCCCTTCCCGTTAATAAAGACATCTCCGCTGGCTGATACTAAAGCCGTAGGCGGGCAGGCATCATCCCCCGTATCGTTATCTCCCAGTCTTGTAGCTTTCGGCATGGTTTCCTCCTTAGTTGATGTTGATTACCGGCGCCTTCAGTACGATTTTCTTGGCTGCGCTGATGGTTATCGTTCCATTGTCGTATTGGATGAGACTTCCGTCAGGAAATCTGACTGACCGGACAGAAGCGTCACTTTCCGCAGGCGGCTTATCCCCGCTGTAGTAAGCGCCGATAATAAACCCTGCATTCATCCCGTTCCCGGAAGGATTCGGGAGAAACAGGCAGACTACTTTTGTATTTACTTCGGGCACGTAGTAGCCTTTTGTCCCGTATGAACCCAGCTGCAGCACCGGAAGCTCTGCACTCACCATATTGTCTTTGTCCGGGAAAGTCACCCTGGCAGTGCAGGCAGGGCCATTTACACTGGATACAATTCCTACCCTGACCATATTTTTCAGCTGGCTAGTATCCATTGAGGCACCTCCGTAAATCAATACTGGTGGTATACCCATTCCCCATATCATGCTTAGCACTGGTAATGATGTACTTCCCGTCAAATTTGCCGCCGAATCCTACTATATTCACCGTCATGGCAGCCAGAAGGTTGAAGTCTCCCATGGCGTCAATACTGATTGACCATTCATCATGGTTCTTTTCGCGAAGTTTCTTCTTTGCCAAACGCTCCGCTTCCTGAATGGACTTCACCTGCTCCTTTACCTGCAGTGTACGTCCTTCCTTTTTGTCCGGATCAGTGAACGTGGCTTCTATGTTGCTTCCACTTTCCGTATCATTGCACTGCACGTGGCAGGCTTTGTAGATATCCCGGGTTAATGCATGGAGCCTGTATCCGGTAATGGCCGTCACATAGTGCATACCTTCCTTTTTCTGGAACACTGTCCCCGGATTGATGATGGTAACATGAGGTTCCTCTTTTTCATAATCCGCTTCGTCAAAAATGACGATACGGTTATTGCAGACTTTCAGTGCAAGTCCATGGTCTTCGCAAAGTTTAAGAAGGAAGGAAAGGTCAGATTCTTCAGTCTGTTCCACCCTGTCCAGGGTAGGGTTCTCATCCGATTCATAGGAAAGTTCCATGTTGGCGCCTGTTGCCACATCATTGGCTATGGTCTTAAGTTCTGCCTTTTCCCATGACCTTGTCCTGTCCACGCCTCTCAGCTCGTTGTTATCCGGAACAGATACGGCTTTGATTTCCACCTCATGGGGCGGTGCACTGACGTCAATAGAATCAACAGCAAAAAGACCTATATCCAATGCCTGCATCCCGGATGCCAGCGTGTCCCAATTCATAGATGCCAGTTTTACCTTGAGAACTGCCCCGCGGTCCGGGAACCAGTCAGACGTCCATAGCTCCTTCCGGTCTTCCAGTGTGATGGATAAATCATCTGCCTGTCCGGATAGATTGTCTGTATAAGAAAGGGATTTGAGGTATGGGGCAATATCTTTCGTGATATTTTCCCCGTCATATGTTATGGACGGAAATATCTGCCTTGGTTCCATCATCGCCTCCACGGAGGGAGAATGTCTGTTTTCGGCGGCTCCCAGGGGGGAATGGCAAGCGTAAGCCCCGCCGGAAACACAACCATATCTATGTACTGATGGTTGGCTTCTATCAGTTTATTCATGCCTGCTTCACTCCCATACACTTTCTTTGCAATGGAATCCCACATATCTCCCTGCACTGTGATGTAGGTATTACTCATAGGAATGCCTTCTTTCATCCATTCTAAGGATCTGCAGCATACGTTTCAGCTCATAGACGGTCGGTCTCATTGCCTGCCGGACAACTGCAGCATCAGCATTCCCCTGGATGGTGATAGTCGGATTGAATACCACATTCATACTAGGAGAATTTCTAGCCGGTATCATGCTTCTCTCTGCACTCCCCAGGAGGCCCAGGGCCTGTCCTGTTTTTGTCCAAAGTCCTGCTGCCCTCCGGCTCCCGTCAATCGGAATTGCCGCTTCCGGGCTGTCTTCCGCAAAGGTGGTAAGGAATTCTCCTCTTGGGTAAATGCCGCCGGAAGCATTCGAGTCTACATTTTCTCCATGCATTTCGGCCATGGATTCCCTATGAACCCTGACGATGGTATCAATCGGATGGGCCAGAAAATCCTTCAGGCTCTGCCACTTGTCCATCGCCCAGTCGCAGATTTCCCCTATTTTTTCTTCAACGTAATCGCCAAAGCCTGCTACAGCATCCTTCGCCCCTTCCCACATGGATGAGGCAAAGGCGCTGATTTCTTCCCAATTGCTATAAAGGACATAGCCTATCGCAATCAGAGCCGCAATCCCCGCAATAACAAGGCCGATGGGGTTTGCTCCCATGGCAGCGTTCAGCAGCCACTGCGCTCCGGCCCAGATTTTGGTCGCTACTCCTGCGGCTCTGGCCCATTGTCCAAAGAGGTATACAGTCTCAAAGGCGCCTACTACTGAGCCTATTGCCCCAACTGCCCCTACAAAAATCCCAATAGCCGCAGCCCCAAAACCAATCCATTTAACGGCTTCTTGATTTTGTTGAGCGAAATTTGATACAACTCCTATAGCACTGCTTAACAGTTCAATAGCCGGAGTAATAACAGGTATCAGTCCCTGCCCAATAGCAATCTTTGATGCGTTCAACCGGTTATTCATAAGTACTAACGAATTGGCCGTGGTCCTTGACCTGGTATCAAATTCACCCTCCATGCTTCCGGCATACTGTGTAGCGTCTGATACTTTATCAAAGTTTTCCTTCAGTCCGTCCAAGTTCGAAAGCAGCGGCGCGATGGCTCCCAATGATTCTTTGCCAAAGAGGTTAGAGAGGGCGGAAGCTTGGTCTACCTTGTCCAGGGAAGCAATAGCATCCAGCACCTGCAGAATAGCTCCTTTCGCATCGTCCTGCATGTACTGTGCCATATCCTGGGCATTCAGGCCCAATTTAGCAAAAGCTTCAGCCTGTGATTTCGTTGCACTGTCTCCGGCAGTCAGGGAAAGAATCATATTCTTGATACCTGTTGCGGCCACATCAGATTCTATGCCAGACCCTACCATGGATGCGCCCAGGGCGGCAATTTCTCCGGAAGCCACGCCTCCGATTTCGCCCAGCGGTCCGATTCTTGTTACTACGTCAGAAATCAGGGGAGCACTGGCAGCCGTCGTATTGCCAAGGTAGTTTATTTTATCTGCCAGTCCTACCACGTCATTCTGGCTCATTTCGAAAGCTGTACGCCACTTGGCCATCATGTCGCCTGCCTGGTCAGCAGAAATATCAAAGGCTACGCCCATCTTGGCGGCTGATTCAGCAAAGCCTGCCAGGTCTTCCCTGACAATACCGGACTGGCCTCCGGCAGCCACGATTTTGGCCAGATTATCTGCAGTCATTGGGATGTTTTTGGACATTTCAATAATATCCTGCCCCATCTCCTTGAACTGGTCTTCCGAATCAAAATCCACTACTTTACGAACATCGGCCATACTGCTTTCAAATTGTACAGCCTCTTTGCTGGCTTCCGACAGGCTGCTGGCAATAGATTTCCCAAATCCCAATGCCATTGCACTGAATCCGGTGGTTCCAACCGCCGCAAGACGTTTTCCCAGATTCCCCGGGATCTCTTTTCCGATATTCCCCAGACCCTTCATTTGAGAAGCCAGTCCGGATATTTTCCCCGATGCAGAGTCAAAAGCCGTAGTGAATCCGTTCCCCAAGTTAGCATTGATAGTAAAGCTGAACGTCTTCATTCCTTTTGGCATGGATTTGCCCTTCTTTCTTTGCTATAATCAAGGTGGGTGATAACTATGTTTATAAAAAGCATGATATTCTGTACTATCATCGCCGTCTCTATGGCCGCAGGCATAGTGGGTATGGTAGTTGGTATGGTTATTGCATTCATTCTTTTTCTTATTGGCGTCCCAAGTTCATATACCAATCCAATAGGTCTTACCCTGGAGGCCATTTTGGGAATTGTATTTTTTATCGGTACATTCCTGCTGCTGTCTCCATTTACCAAAAAACTCATTGAATTCTTGGATCATCATGGATGGACTTGCTGATGATTTCAGCATATTCTCCCATTTCTGCGAGTGTGCAGGACAGATAATAGCTAACTGGCGTAAAGGTGGCCATAGCCATCTTCACAGCCAGTTTTTTTATTATCCGGCAGTCTCCCCGTTCATCCACTACCCCAATAAAAAATTTGTAGCCTCTTTAGCAATGTTTTTGAAGTCAGCGGCTCCCAGTTCAAAGAGGTCATCCACAGGGCAGCCGATAGCTTTGGCTGCAATGATTGCCTGGTACTTCATAGACGCAAGTACGGAAGCCTCACCTACACCCATGGCTCTGGCTTCTTTTTCCGCCTGAATCATGTCGTTTCCTGTGAGTTTCTCGAAATCAAGATTCACTTCTGTAACCGGTTTACCTTTGATGGTAACCGGCTTTTTCAGTTTGATTACCTTACCCATTTAAGTCTCCCTTTCTTTACAGGCCAAGGGCATCACGGATGTCGGCCATATAGTCAACGCCACCAATAACGCAGATGTAATTGAATTTATCAATTTCCAGTACGGTTTCGCCATCTACGGTGATTTTGATGTAGGTCACTTCGATGGTATTCTTTGTATCTGTCGTCGCGCCCATATCGAGTTTGCCAAGGTCGGTGCTCTTTGGCGTTCCTTCTACCACGATTTTGACAGGCATCGTCTTCAGGACATTTTTAGCGCTGTCGTGTCCCTGGCAGGCCCCTCTGAGGTCCAGATGGACTCCGGTAGGTTTTGCCAGAACAATATTGGACTTTACCAGCGAGCGCCAGTTCAGTTCCAGTTCCATGCTTCCGAAATGGCCGATGGTGGGGTCGTCAATTTCTCCAGCCACCCCCGCCCCTTTGACGGTTTCCGTAATGGAATCCAATTTCGGAAGGGTTACATCAGAAATACCAAGAAGGTCGTCCCCGTCCTGGTAAACGCGAAAGTTAATCAGTTTTTCCGGTACCATTCATTGGCCTCCTCTCTCAGCCAAACAGGCTGCTAAAATAACTGGTATCATATTCGATTACGTTGTCGATTTCCCTTGCAGGTGCAGGCGGCGTGAAGTAGGTATGGAATTTGATTTTACCATCCAGCAGATTCGTTGTCGGATTCTCAGATTCAAGGAATTCCACCCTTGCCCCCAGCAGCATGCCCTGGGCCACCAGACCATTGAGCCGGATGTTTTCAGAATCAATGACGGTCTGGATGAGGCGTTTGGTAATCGGCTTATCCACTTTTACCCAGTAAGTCTGGATAAATGTCTGCGCATGCCAGTAAAACATACGCTTGATGGAAATGAAGGCATCCTTCGCGTCTGTATTGGAAGGATAGCATCCGGTCCGGTTGCCCCAGCACTTCCAGCCGCCGATGAAATTGAGGGCGGTTACGATACCCTGGCCGTTCAGATAGTTGGCCTGCTCCGGTCCCATGATGACTTCACTGCCATCTTTCAGGCAAAGGCCATTGATACTCATGGATTTGTTGGATGGAGATTCGTAAGGGATATCCTCATTGGCCGCATCCACAGAAGCAATGACGCCCAGTACATGGGTAGACATGTGATATACCTTGTCGCCCATCTTTACCATAGGCCAGCAGACGATTTCATTTTCTCCGGTATAGCCATTTTTGTTTTTCCAGGCTGACACATCGGTATACTTCGTCACTTCGTCTGCCGGAACATCCGCAATAACCATGGCCTTGAAATGTTCGTTAATATTAGAAGCCTTTGCCTTCATAATAGCAGCGACTTCCGGAATATGAGACCACCCCGGAGCCAGGATAAGACCCGGTACCAGTCCGAAGAGCGGGAATACCTGGTCAATGGTCTCAAGGCCCTTGCTCTTCCCGGTAGAAGTATCAATGCCGCCGATGATATCATCCTTCGTTACCTGGTCAGGCTTCAGTGCATCATAGGAGACGAATACGGAATTCTTTTCCTCCAATGCGCCGCCTTCCAAAGCAGTAATGACAAGCTCTTCGTCATCGTCATATTCAGCGGTATAATCCACATCCCGCTTCAGCGGTTCTCCTGCTTCCAGGGCTATGACCTTTAAGGTGCCCAGCATGACCGGTTCTGTAATGACAGCCTTGCCGCCGGTGAGGGTAATAGACTGATTTTCTTTGGATTCCTTGTGTTTGGAAGGGTCCAGCACGTTCACCAGTACTACCGGTCCATATCCGTACAGGGCAAACTGACTGTATACTGCTTCGCAGAGTGTATATTTTTCCCAGTCTTTGCTGTATCCAAATGCTTTGACCGCTTCATCATAGCTGTAGCAGAGCATAGGACGGTTTGCATCCGCCGGGCTCTCTGCCAGATGAAGAGGCGCCGTACCAAAAATCACAGGCAGACCTGCCGTAGTATTTACTGCAGGAACAATGCTTGTGGGCAGTTCAGACGTATATACGCCATGTCTGTATGCCATTTTTAAACCTCCTTGGCTTTTCTATAAAACAACGCAAGCGGAGTTTCCTTCTTCCTGAGCTCTTCCGCTTTTTCTCGATAATCGTCTACATCGACGAAAAGATTTCTGAACCATGCATGCTTTTTGACGATGGACGCAATGTCCGGAGGCAGCGGTCCAATGAAAATCTGCGCATGCTTCAGCCTGCTCCCGGAAAGAGACGGGCCGATATAGATTTTTCTATCATTCATCCGTTCTTACCTCCTGCATTCCGGAAAAATCCAGCTCCTGTTCCGGCTGGTCGATGGTGTAGGTGGCATGGATCATTCCCTGCCACTGTGGATAAGGCTGCTCATCGTAGATTTCACCTTTCAATGGGAGTTCCAGATGATTGGTACCTCCTCCGATATATGGATTTTTCAGAAGGCACTGCCGCACATGCTCCATGAGATTGTACAGCTGCCGCCAGCCATCCTTCTTATCCCTGTCACAGATTGAAAATCCAATATCTACTTCTGCCGTTCCGAAGGAGCCGTTGATTTCATCCTTGAAGGACGCTACCTTACAATAGATGAATGACGCTTTTTCCTCTGATGTATCCGGAACATGGGGAAATCCGGCATAAACAGTAATAGCCATCCTGCCTGCTTTCTGTTCCGTATCATATTCCTTGACCGCTTCACGGATAAGCTCGGCCAGTTTTTCTACAACTACTACGATGGTCATCATTATCCTCCCAGGAGCTTTGCCATTCGGTGGTCCACTTCATGAGCAAAGCGCTTGTTGTAAAAGTTCTCCGCATCTTCACCAATCTGTTCTACCACCTGATTATTTCCAATCATGCTCGGTACAGACGGCCCATATGGAGTCTTCAGCGGATATCTGGATTTAGCCGTTCTCATCATGGGTCCTTCGTATCCTTTGGGGAAACTTTTGAAGAATGCCCCTTTTACAGGTTTCAGTCCACCGGTCTTCAGCACCTTGGCTTTCACAGGACCACGCCTTGCGTTGACCATTCGGAAAGAGGCAAGCGGCATTGGAGCCCCCTTGGAAACAGCGGCTCCCGCCAGATTGCCGGAGGAAGCTTTTCTGGTAGAGAAACTGCTTTTGATTCCTGCCGCTTTGGCCAGATATCTCTCACGCACCCTCACAGATGACCTGGACTTGATTCGCGTCAGCGTCCTGTTGATGGCGGCTGAAGCGGCTCCCCGCACTTCCTTTGGTGCAACGCGGAGAAGTGCCGCCGCCATTTTCACATTGCTTTCATCAAACTTGATATCAATCATCTGTCATTCGCCACCAGAAGAATAGTCAGCATTCCCATATCATCATTTACCTGCTCCACCATGTATTCATGGTCATCCAGGTCGATTACCATACCGTAGACCGGTACCTCCTCCACATCCTTTTTCATGCAGTTCACCATGACATGGCTTCCATACACGCCAGGATAGATTTCCTTCACACTTCCGCCGGTGGTAGCTTCTGCCGATGTAAGCACATTCTGCACCACGGATTGGACTTCTTTCCCATTAATGGTATGTGTCGCACCAAATTCATCCGGATTCAGAAATACACTTCCATTGTCCTTTTCCACCTGGCTTTTGAAGGTATTCATTTGACTACGGCGCCTTCAATATCCGGCGCCGGAAGGTCCGTATCTTCAGGTTCTTTCCCTTCTGCCCTTATCTCTACCGGAGCTTTTGTTCCGGAAGACTGAACTTCCACAAAGTCGGGATTTCGGATGAGGCGGGCTCCGCTTTTGTCGTCCACCTCAACCTCTTCTCCTCTCTGATGGATTTTCCCATGGACTGAAAGGCAGTTTCTTATAATTTTTACAATCATCATTGCCTCCTATCATCCTTTGGTCTTAATAACAGCCCAGTCGTTTACGCATTCCGGAGCCAGGATGCAGCGGGAATACATAGCCAGCGCCACGGTCTGGTCGTCCTTGCTGCCGATGTAGTACGGAACATAGGGAGAAATGAAGGTGTTGTATCCGTTTTCCGCTTCATTTACCAGGGTCACTGCCCCATGGAGCTGGCGGCCTCTTCCGGTAATGGCAATGACTGCATCGTTATCCCCAATGAACGGCTTCTGTTTTCCATCATCGTCCATGTAGGTTTCACCGTAGGTATATACTTCCAGGTTCAGTGCCTGAATGAGGCCCACGCGGGTTACCTGTGGAGAGATGATGCGCGGAGCGAATGAGAAAATACCAAGATTGTCACGGGAAGGCACGGCCATCCACTTCATGATTTCATCGTTGCCCAGCATGTAGTTAAATACATTCTTGCCGATGACCATGGCAGTCGGAATCTGGCCTGCATTCTGCTGGATGAGTTCAGACATGCCCTTGATATCGCTGTAGATAGATGCGCCTGCGTTGTCCCAGGTGGTGGATGGAGTAAGGATCTGGTCGAATCCATAATCAACGGAGTCAATCAGTTCTTCCTTTACATCATCAGCATAACCTACGATATCGCATTTGCCGGTGGTCAGGATGTCCGCAGCCATCTTGTTCTTGCGGTTAATGATTTCATTCTGCAGGTCCACCAGGTCTTCTGCCTGCATATCGGCAGCTCTTTCCGCCGGGGTCTTGGTGGAATATACGCCTTCGCCGAATCCGCGTTCAGCAATCACGTCCGGGTCAAGTACACGGCGCGGAGCCATCATGGGCGGCTTGTATACTGCGGATTCTACAGGATCCCGCTTCATGTTCACGCCTTTGGTACCACGCACTACAAACGGAGCCAGTCGGCGTGCCGCTTTGCGATACTGCACTTCGACCTTGGCGGTAGGCGCAACGGCAGGAATGCGCGGGAAAAATGTATCAAGCAGAAAGGATGCAGACGGAGTCGCCCGTTCCACTGCTTCGATAAGACTGATAGTATCTCTGTAATCAATAGACATTGTGATGGTCCTCCTTATTTCAATGCGGTCATGTAAATGTTCTTGCCACGGAGCTCTTCTTCGTGGGCTTCCACAGTATCGCCGGATGCAGCAATGAGCATTTCACGGTTGAATCTGCCGGAAATATATACAATGGCCTCGGTGGCCTTAGCATCAACATCCTGCGCAAGGATGCAGTCCGCCACCCCTGCTTTGATAGTTGCGGCAGCAGTGCCATCGGTAGTAGTCAGCAGTGTACCTTTCATCATTGCAGTTCCTGCGGTAATATTTACGTTTTTAGTGAGATGAACGACTTCCGGGCCGGCCAAAAGACCATTCATTTCCATGTCTGCTTCTTCTCTGATAGCCATTATTTAATCCCCCTGATTCTGTTAATTCGGTTCACTACATCTGTAATGTCCGCCTGTTTCTTTTTAGCTGCATCTTCCATACCGGAAGACGCCGGCGCAGCACTCACTCCCTCTGCTCCGGAATCCATGTTATCCCGAATCAGTTTGCCAATAGCCTGGATGCGGGCACCTTCACTCGGTTCATCTTTGATGGCAGACAACGTTTCAACGAAAGGCTTTGCTTCCTCAGCGGTCTTACCGGTTTCCTTGCACTTATCAATGAAAGCAATGGCAAATTTATTGGTGCACTTCGCCTTCATTTCGTCCAGTGCTTTCACACGCTGGCGTTCTGCCACGACTTTTGGATCTTCTGCCGGTTCGGTGGCTTTTGCCTGTACGCCGATACCGAGAAGTTCCTGGATTTTGGAAATAAGCTCTCCATTGGTCATTTCCTTTTTATTCTCCTTTGCTTCTGTAATACACTGCATCTTCAGTTTCCCTTTTTCGCTGAGAGGCATGGAAACTGCATTCATGCAAATCGAACCATTCTCCATTTTCATATGGACGTCGTAGTCCTCATCAATTTCATCCACAAACCCCTTGCCCATGGCGTCTTCGGCGCTCATCCACCTTTCCTCATCCATCATGTCGGAAATATCCTGCACGGAAGATTTGGAGCCACATCTGGAGGCATATACACCTACGATGGTGTCCTTGATCTTGTCCATGACCCCTGCCAGTTTAGTCAGCCCTTTTTCATCCATGTAGGAAATAACCATTGTCTGCGGATTGTGAATCATGAAAATAGCATTCTTCGGCATCACCACGGAGTCTGCAGCGCAGGCAACCAGTGTAGCCGCACTGGCGCAGATTCCGTCAATATGGGCAGTCACCTTCCCTTTATAGGCTTTGAGGAGGTTATAGATAGCCTGAGCCGCAAATACATCTCCGCCCGGACTGTTGATTCTAAGCAGGATATCTTTCCCTGCACATTCTTTCAGGTCATCGGCGAATTCCTTCGGAGCTACGTCTGTATCAAACCAGGACTCTCCGCTTACAAGCTGGCCGTAAATCAGAAGCTCTACCGGCCCGTCAGCTTCATTCCTGAATTCCCAGAATTTCTTCTTCTTCATTTTTCCTTGTCATCTCCTTTATCAGCCAGCACCATGGGACTTTCAAAGGAAAGCCCCAGCGCTTTTTCGCGCTGTTTTTCATAAGCGATGGTTTCAATATTTTCTTCGTAATTGGTTCCGGTCATTTCCGCCGCTTCTTTTGTCCTGGTAGAGAGCCCGTAGGCTACACGCAGCGCACTGCCGTTCACGTCTTTGATAGGGTCCAGGATGCTCATTGTCGGTCCGAACCAATCAGCTCCGCACCATGCCTGCCGGAGGCGGGCATTTTCGAAGAATCCTGGAGCCTGTACCCTTCCAATAGCCACCGCTTCAGCCAGCCAGTTTTCATATATCGGCTGACAGAAATCATTAGCAAACCATTTTCTCCGGAGCTTGTACTCTTCCCATGCCTGCAGGAGCGCTGCCCTGGATGCAGAATAGGAGGAGTTAAACGATTTCAGCAGCACCTCATAGGGCTGTCCGATGGCGGCCGCAATCTGCTTTATCAACTGTGTCACAAAAGGCTCGAATGTGCTCTGGCTGTTCGAAGCATCCACAGATTTGACATCCACGCCCCTTGGAAGGGCATTCAGCGTTCCGGCCGCCAGACCGTATTCATTTACATCAACTACCGGCTGTCCCGGTTCCTGCGGTCCCAGGATGGCGTTCAAGTCTGCTCCGGTGTTCGTGCTGGTGAAGAACAGGGCAAAGAAGCTTTTGACAATGGCGGAAGTAAGTTCCGCCCTGGTATATCTGGATACCTGTTTCAGCGTCTCCAGCACCGGCGCCAGATAGGGAACTCCTCTATACTGCTCTGCCCGCGTATCATGGCAGATTTGAAGTATGTTCGGCTTCCCGGTTCTTACCCCGAATGCTTCCACTCTCGTCCATGTGGTTGGCTGGAAATCCGTCGGGTCATAAGGCACCTTATTGCTTATCCAAAATGCCTTGATTTCTCCGTCATCAGCGATTTCCACGCCATTGATAATGCGGTTCCCGTTTGGCCCGCGCATTTCCACTGCCCAGGGTCCAAGTGTCCCCATGTACCCCTGGCCTAAAGGATTGGATACACGGTTTGCTTCAATAAGCTGAATCCGTATGGAATAGGGCATATTTAAATCAGGCACTTTCCGCCGGAAAAGAGCAAAAGCGTCACCGTCAGTCAAATAGGCCGTGTAGGCGATGTGCTGAAGATCATAGAAATTGTTTCGCCGGTAAAGGTCGCATTGCGAAGAAGAAGCCCACAGGTTAAACTCCCTGGCGGTATTACTTTCCCATTCTTTCGCCTTTTCCGCTGTCAGCCCAAGGTCCTTGAAGAATATCCTGGGAGATAATTTGAGCCCATCGCCGATGGCATGTAAGGCTGACGTGTTGATAGCGGCAGCCCCTACGGCGCTGTTGATTGACTGGTCTGCGCTTCGGCCTCGAAGCACAGAAAGGCTGGTGTCAATATCCGCCTTCGCCGATGAACGGACCGGGTTCCATGCCTTCAAAATGTTGCTTGTTCTCCCACCGCCGCCTTCTGAATAGCCCGTATTCTTTACTTGGATACCTGTTTCCCCGGTTGGAGAACGAATCCAGTTCCTGATGCGTCCCTTTCGCCTTCTCATTCAATCCTCTCCTTTCAGTCTAAAAGCACTACCCGTTTCGTAGATGCATTCCGCGCTGAATCATCATTCTCGAGCACCGCGCCGCCATCAATCAGGTCCTGGATGACCTTTTCCACCGTGGCAAGGTTTGCTCTTGTAAGCGTCCGGTTTCCTATGGTGTAGGACTGCCCGGCAAGGATAGCCTCTTCCGCTTCTATGTACTTTTTCAGCCTTTCATTCTGCAGTTTGCTCATATTCCCTCACCATATACCCACCTGACGCCGTGTATGCAGGTTCTTTTTCTTTTTTACAATGACCGTAGTCGTTGTGTTGACAGAATTTCCAGTCGTTTTTTCCAGTGCCATGGCACTTTTTTCTTCCCACCCTTTAGGAATGGATTGAATGCATGCCAGGTTGTATACACGAAGATCAAGCGGTTCATTTCTCACGCCCTGGGTTGGTTCCCAGACTTCACGAATAATTCCGTTCTTCCTTACTTTTTTCTTGTGTTCAGAGATAATTCCCTTGAAATACAGGCTGTCATAACCCCTGTTTTCTGCGATTCCCGCTTCATCCAAAGGAAAATGGAAGTATTTCGGCCCAGGTTTGGTAATTGACAGCCTCGCCATCACCATTTCCTTACCATCATCGACTCCCAGACGAACCAAAGGCAGAGTAGAATCCTCAGCACGCCCCAGTTTATTTCCGTACAACGGCATGCCCGGGATGCCGCCATAGCCCTTGATTGCAAACCTCTCTTTTGCGAAGTTTTTCCGGCAATATGCGTACACGGAGGAAGAAAAATGGCCGCCGGAGTCGATGAAGGTCCTTACGACTTTCAGCTTCCTCCCATCTTTGAAGGAATAGGCATGGTCAAGCACCATGTCCAGCTGTCCCCACGTCTCTTCCGCTCCCGGAGAGCCAAGAATGATTCCCTTTCTGATTCCCCAGGATTCCTCTCCTACGCCCCAGCCGCAGACTTCATATTCAAGCCGGTTATCCTGTGTATCTACAGAAGCCGTCAGTAGAAGCACACCGTCGGGCAGTTCTGCGCCGTACCGTTCACGCCTTCTCATGAAGATATCTTCGTCCTCGAAGGCTTTTGGCATGGCATAGGATTCTCCAAACCTTGTATTCTTGATAACCTTCTCCCGTTCCGGATCTCCTTTCGCTTCCAGCCATTCTCTCATGACTTCCTTCCATGAAATCCATGGGGAAGAGAATGCGTTAATAAAAAAGGAACGGCAGCCGTTTTCCAGTGCTTCCGGATTGGTAGAAACATATTTTTGAGGAGCCTGCTTCATCTGCCTTTCTGTGAACTTGAATCCGCAGTGCGGGCAGCGCCATTTCACGGATTTTACAAGATATGTCTTCCTTCCCAGAGTGCCCTTGACCTGCTTCGCATCCACATCCATATCCGTGTACTTCAGCTTCGAATATTCTCCGCAGTTTGGGCACCGATGGCACCATTCTTCCTGCGTTCCTGCTTCGTATTCCACATCAATGCGGCTTGCCCCTTCATTGGTTGGCGTAGAGAACATCCCCATGACGCGGTTCCAATAGGTGGTCATACGCTTGGCAGCCAGGTCTATCGGGTCGCCCTCTGTTCCGGCAGAAGCAGGAAATCTATCCACTTCATCGCACAAAAGAATTCTTACAGGGCGGGAAGCCAGGCCCGCCGGTGAATTGGCGCCGGCCATAACCAGGCGCCCGCCGGGAAAAATCTTGTTCAGGATGGTATTGTTGCTGTCTCTGGTCTTTACATCAAGGAACAGGTCCCGCAGCACTCTGGTATCCCGAATCATCGGGGCAATACGTGTTTTTGAGAAATCCTGCGCCATTTCGATTGTGGGCTGAATCATCATGATGGTGCATGGATCCAGATGGGCAAAGCGGCCTATCACATTGTTCATGATGTCCGACTTCCCGATCTGTGCACATGACTTGACAACTACCCGATGGATACCTGGCTGCGTAAAGGCATCCATGATGTCCTTCTGGTAAGGCGCCCTGGATGTTTTCCATCTGCCCGGCTCCGCCGATGTATTGGAAAGCATACGGTATGTATCAGCCCACACGGAAACGGGAGTTTTCGGCAGCGGCTTCAAACCATGGCGGGAAACGTATTCCCATAATTCTTTAGCCGATTTCATCGTCATCCTCCTCTTCCTGCTCAATTTCTTCATTGAATAGGTCGGGAGAATACTCCGATAATTCGGACAGCTTCTCTTCTATTTCCTTCGTGATAAGACTGTAGATTTCTTCCTTGGACTTCCCTTCCAGAAAAGGCGCCAGCTTGCTCGGCATTCCAAGAAGCTGTGTCCGGAGATTGGCCGCCATAGCAGTCATTACGTATTCCACAACGGGTGCGGAGTAGGCATTCTTTCGCATTTTATCCAGTTTCAGCTCTGCGATCTCCCGCTTTGCCTTCTCGTGAAGTGCACGTTCTTTATCGAAATCTACTTCTCCACTTTCAGCACCGTCTGTTTTCATCCGGCAGTACTGCTTGATGCCTTCCACAAGGAGAATAGAACCTTTTTCATCTACAGGAATGATGCCTTCCTGCACAAGCTGGCTCACCCTTTGCCGTGTGATTTTAAGCGCACGGCCCATTTCGGTCTGTGTGGTAGTAACAGAATTGATGCCTTTGGTTATTTTCATTCCAATACTTGCTTTTTTTGCATGAGATGATGTTATTTTATTTTTTACTTCTGTAGCATTCAAAAATAACCACACCCCATTCCATGATTTTGTAAAGCAATCCTCGAAAAACCCCCATACCTAGACTTTTTTCGGGGTCGCGGGACCGCAGGCCGTAAAAGTTGACAAAAGGACCCGCTCATTTTCTCGCATACAATCAAAAAGGACGGATGCTATCCGTCCTGTATTTCGTTTCCAATCAACCAACGCAAAAGCACGAGCCTATCGACATCAGCTCGTGCTCTTACGTGAAAACCCTGAATGATTAGGAGGTGACAACCGTGTGCGATGAACTTTTCCTTCAATCTCACACTATCATTATACCCTATCATTTACTCTATTTTACTATACTCTTTCAGTCACTCTGTTTTCATCATCCTTTTGGCCCGTTCCGGATTCTTTTTGACGATTTGTGAAAACTCGCGAATGATTTCCCATTCATCGTCAAAGGCCCGAAGCTGTCTCTGCTTCCGTACGCCCTTCGCAGAAACGCTGCCCACCGGTCTTCCGGCGCCTTCCCTTTTACCGCCTCTCACGTTTCTTCACCACCCATCCGTAGAAATTCACCGCCGCCAGGGCAACCATCGTAATCAGCAGCAGGCAGTCAAGGGCATGTAGATTATGGAAATCCACAGTCCTCAGCGCCGCCAGATTGCATGCCAACAGAATGATAAGAAACCATTGCCCCATCGTTTGTCTTGAATTATTACTCATTGCCTTAGCTCTCCTTTCTGTATTCTCTATATTATAGCCTTTTATTGTTTCTTTGTAAATACATTTTATCTATATTCGCCCCATTTAAAAAGCAGACTGCGGTGAGGCGGTCTGCTTTTCTCATGCCTTTAGTTGAAATCGGATTCTCTGAGGAATGGTTCCAGGTCCACCAGTGCTTCACCATGGATTTTGTAGATGTTCGACTCTGCAAAATTCATCTTCTCAGCGATGTCGCCCCATCGCTCGCACTGAATGTACCGCCTCCTGAGAACTGCCCGCCGGACTCCATCTTCTTCCTTGCTTATGAGTTCTTCTCCCCTGTTTCTCTTTTCGATAAGCTCCAGATAGGCCTTATTCACCTTGGCATGATAGTCCTCCAATTTTTCCACGATTTCCTCCAGATTGGCGCAATGGCCGCTCTGTACCTTTTCGCCCATCTGGACGCCTCGAAGGTTATGTGCCTCAAACTCCAGCCGCCGGAGCTCTTCCTGCAGGGAAAGGTAATCGGCCTGCTGTTTTCGGATGGAGTTCAGAAATCCCTTCAGCTTCTCTATGTCTCCCCTCACCATTTCCTCCTTTGTTATTACCGGCGCCGGCCATTCACCATAAACAAGCTCAAAGTGAATGTGGCCCCAGTCACGCCTACGAATACTCCGAAGATGAACCACACTGCTCCCATTACTGCACCGCCTTCCTTGCCCTGGCCTCTGCCCATATGTGCTCTATGACCTGGTCATGCCATTTGGTATCCATGATGCCTTTCTTATCGGATTCAAGCCAGTACACGACTTTCAATGTGCTGCTGTATGGGCCCACGCCTTTGGATGTGATGACTTCCCTTTTCCGGTTCCCTTTGTACAGCCTTGTAATCATGGCCTACCTCAGCCTCCATTCATCTGCCATCAGGATTTCTATTTCCTTGATTTTCTCCTTAAGTGCATCCATATCAGCGCGGTCGAAGTAGCCGCCCACCACTGTACCAGTGCCCTCCGTTACCTCACGTAGCCCGTGGATAAAGGTCCCCACATCTGCCCAGCAGTCTTTGATGTGATCTTTCCGCCGGAGAATGAAATCATTTTCCGCATTGATTTCGTTAATCCGGTTTTCCAGGCACATCCATGCTGATGCGGCGCCGCAGGCAAAGGATACGGCTATGATTATCAGCTCATCGGTGACTTCCATAAAATTACCTCCTAATCATCAGCCTGCCCGGCTGCGTCCGGCAAGTCATCAGGTAAACCCACATGGACGATGATGCACTTCATCCATGGCAGTGACTTTATCCATTCATCAACCGCCTTGTCATAGTCCGCATTGTCCATGTCCTCCCATTTCTCCAGAAGCTCTTCCGATGCCTCGTCTCCTACGAAGGATTCGCTGTCGTCCTCCACTTCTGAAAGAGTCGAGCAGCGACGTGCTCCATTCCAGATGGAATCTACCCTGGCCCGATAGCAAATGGATAGGGTGCAAAGAAATCATATCCCGCTGAGCCATCCGTGCTCCTTTCCGGAAGTCTCACTGAAAATGGACAATCCTTCACGACTTCAAATTTTCTCATGTTATTTCCTCCCTTCAATACCATCCCTTTATTTCCACTCCGGCCTCGTCCTTCAGGACTTTTGCCATCTCATCAATCCGGACATAACCTTCTTCGTAGCATTTGTAGGTGTCCATACACAAGTCGATGAATCTTTCCACCCTGCCATTCTTCTTCATAAGCTCACCATAATGGTCATAGATAACCATGGCCGGCACCGCCAGCATGAGGTTGAATGCCATTTTACATCCTTTCTCTGTGGCTTCTTCTTTCATTCGGTCAATGTCAGACTGCTTTATGGATACCATGGGATCTTTCTTTTTGATTCCCAGTCTCCGCCTTTCCTGCCTATTCATTTGCTTTCCCTCGCAATCTCTTTTACCGCTTTTCCTTTCTGCTCCTCATATTTCCTGCCTGTTCCTTCGTAAAAACCATTTCACATGGGCAAAAGCTGGTTTCGCAAGGCAAGAATCCAGGCTCACACCCGTATTCCTTCTTTTCCCTCCGTAGGATGGCAGCATTCTTGAACACTCTGTCCAATTCCCATTCCAACCAGCCTGAGCTTTTCTGCTTTCTGGTATAAAGCGTCATTCCTCTTTCTTTACGCAGATTTCTCCACTCTTCTCTTGTCATTTCTTACCTCAGCTTGTCTCTCAATTCCGGAGGCACGCAGCCGGAAAGCATGAGTTCTTCCGTGCCCGGCTTCCTGTCCTCAAATTCACTGGCGTACTTTTCCTTCCCGGCAGCATCCACCTTGCGCATCCCGCGGGAGCAATTCTGCTTCATGGCTTCTTTTATGCGTCTTCCCTGTTTGCTTTCCATGGCTCACCATCAGAAGGGAATGTCTTCGCCTTGATTGCCCGCCGGAAAGGGAACATTTCTTTGTCCTAATGGAAGGTTTTCCTGCTCCATTGGCGGCTTCTCCGGTCTGGCTTCTCCAAACTGTCCGAAGTTTCCGTGGCTTCCTCCCTGCTGTCCGCCGGAATACTGGCCATTTCCATAGGACTGCCCATTGTTTGAAGGAGTCTGCAGCTGTCTGCAGATGGTTTCTGCTACCACTTCGGTGACATATCTCTTTGTGCCATCCTGGGCGTCGTAGGAGCGGGTTGAAATACGGCCTGCCACGAAGACGCGGCTTCCTTTCTTGAGCTCACTCCTCACGGCTTCCGCCAGCGGTTCCCATGCCACGATGTTTATCCAGTCTGTTAGCTCTCTCTGCTCTCCCTGAGGCGTGGTGTAGATACGGCTCACCGCAATGGAGAAAGACGCTACCGCTCTTCCCGTTCTGGTGGCTCGAATGATTGGGTCTCTCTCCAGGTTTCCTAAAAGCTGTACTGCATTCATTTTATTTTTCCTCCTGCCATGATAAGACTTCCATCAGATTTGCCAGATTGGTCCTTCTGGATTTAGTAGGCTTCAGCGTGATTCCTCCCAATTCTTCACTGCCATTGCCATAGATGTACATGAGGGCGATGGCGGCCAGCCTGGCATTGGAAATATTCTTTTCCCTTTCCGCCGCGTCCTGCGCTTTGATTTGTGATTCTTCCCTTTCAATGTTCATTGATGTTCCTCCTTTTTTCTAAATCCGAAGCGGATAGTTTCTTCTTACGTCCGTCCGGATCATGGTGTATGTCTGGTATGGGTAGCCTTCCTTTCTGAAGGTGTCCCGCTGGCTGTCTTTGATGATTTCATAGCCTTTGAAAGGCTTTGGGTTTTCTGACCACCATCCGGCATAGATGATTTCTGTTTTTTCTTTCGGCTTCCGAAGGTTCCGGCTGGTTGAGTACCGGTGCTTGAAGATGGGCTCTCCCTGCTTCCTGCCTTCCACTCCATTCTTCACGATGTAGGCGGCAAGCTGGCTCCAGTTGTGGGAGCGGTCCAGGTGGCGGATGTTCACCCGGGGAAACGGGCAGGCTTCCGTGCCTACAGTATCCTGCCATGCTTTCTCTATGGCTGCCTCCGCGCCGTCGAAGTCCTTGTTCAATACCATGTGGAGGTGTATGCCTCCTTTGGCTCCGATGGAGCCGGTCCTGATACTCTTCACTTCTTTTTCGTGCTTCTTGTAGATTCGCTTCACTCTTCTCATGAAACGGTCCACGTCCTTCCTCACCTCCTCCGCTGACTTTCTTGTCTTGGCCGGATAGGTGAAGGTGCACCACAGGTCATCGGGATTGAAATTCTCCTCCAGCAGGCCATAGACTTTTCTTTCAGCTCTCTTGTTCTGCCAGCGCATGACCTTATCTTCCGTGGGATGGATTCTCACTCTGTGCTGGTCCTTCGTTCCTATCCTCCCTGAGATGTATTTATCAATCGTGATGGTAGGACCTGCTTTCGTTGTCTTTTTTACGTAGGCAGGTCCTTTTTTGTAATTCATACTACGTTTCCGCATCCCTGCACCCCTCAAACGATACTTTTCGATGGCTTTTCATTTTCTCCGACGGCTCCGCAGTATATTTATGCAGAATGTCCTGAAAATGAATACCTTTAACGAGGACGCCAAGACGCCGCATACTTCATTTTTTCGGCCCGGCGTCATAGCTGATTTTTATTCTTTTGTCCGGGGTGCGTTAGTGCTATACTATATATAGTGTTGTAGGGTTACACCCCTTTGGGCCCGCGCTTACCAGAGCGCCGGGCCCTTTTTATATTTGTACCGGCATGCATAGTATCCTCCGGTCCAGTGTCCATACCTGCATTTTTCGCAGTGCCGATAGCACACATTGCCATCTTTCAACGGGCAGCGTACTCCGCCTTGTACCCCCTGGAAGCAGATGCGGCAGATGAGCTCATCCTTTCCAGATGGCACCACCGCATCCAGGTCTGCCAGGATGGGCTGTCTCTTTCCCGCCCTTAGCCAGGTAACTCCTGTTTCCTCTTCGGCGCTCTGGATGGTGAGCCCTCTTCCGGTATCGGTGATGAATCTTCCTTTCTTCCCTGTCCACTGGATGGCGTCCACCGCCATGAGGCGCATGTCCTTCAAGGTGTTTCTGATTTCCACTTTTTCTGGAAGGATTTCCCCATTTCTGCCAATGACGGGTATGGTCTTCAGAATGCGGCCCACTTCGGCTTTTTCGGCAGGCAGCCGTTCCGCTTTTTCTTTTCCATTTCTTCTTCGGCTACCCGGTAGAGCTCTTCCAGCTCTTCCCTGTGCTCGTTTCGCCATTTCTCCACCTCCCCGCAGGAAAGGTAGGACAGGAATTTCGCTTCCAATTCCTTCCTTTCCTTCCTGGATGCGCTGTGCACCCTGTCATGCAGCTGGAAAGAAAGAAGGATCAGGTTATCTTCCCTGTCTCCGCCTCCGTGGGATCTCCATTCCACATGGTGAATCTGCCCGCCGTAGTACGGCGGGAGTTCTCCGATGATATTGAAATATTCCCTGGCCCGGGAGATGTGTCCTTCCCTGTCCCGCACCAGGGCTTTCAGTTTTTCATAATTATTCTTTGAAAGCTTGAATCTCCACAAACCGGCTCCTCCCATCCCGCATCATTCAGGCCCGCCCCTCCAGATGGAGCTTTACCAGGCCTTTTCTTTCTGCATACGCTTCCAGGTCTTTCTCTGCTTCTTCCGGAGTCATCCTTCTGGGCAGGGAGTTGATGGTTCTCCATTTTCCTTCTTTGGTCTTGCAGCTCCCCCGGTAATAGGCTTCGCCTCCTCTGAACCATTCCTTCACCACATACCTTTTGCCATTGTCCTCTTTCCACATCTGATAAAACGGGCTTCTCATGCTTCCTTCATTCCCTTCAGAAATTTATTGATGAAATACTGCTGTCCCTTGCCGGTCACCTTCACGGTCTTGGTTACCACGTTCACGCCGTCGCCATTGATGTAGGTGCCTTCCTTGATTTTGAAAAGGCCCATTTCCATAGCTTTCTGTGTAGGCATGTTGCAGGAAGAGCCCTGCTTGACCAGGTATCCTTCCTCCCGCATCCATGTGAAGAGCCGGTTCTGTCCGATGTTGACTCCGTTTCCCCTGAGAATCTTTGCCAGCTCTCCAATGAGGATGGTGGAGTGGGAAGCAGAGACGGCATCCGCAAAGATGGCCTTCGGCCTCATCTGTTCTTTATCCGCCTCCAGCGCTTCGATTCTTTCCTTCTGCCGTGCGATGGTCTTCCTTCCGATTTCCAGTGCCCTTGCCATGATTTCTTCATCGCTCATGTTACTGGCCGCCGGAATGAAACCTCCTGTCTTCCGGATAGCCGGAAGCACTTCGCTGGTCACCCAGTGCTTAAACTTCTTCGCCGTAGGCAGCTTGCTGGAGAGGATGAGACTGTAGAGTCCACTTTCATTGATGAGGATAACTTTCTGCATTCCTCCAGGGGTCATCATTTCGGTGACCCCTTTGTCCTCTTCATCAACATGCTTAGATACGGCATTTGCAAGTGACTTTCCTGCTCCATATCCCAATGCTTCAGCAACATCTTTCCCCACAAACCACGGGTTCCCATTCACAGAGACTGCGCGTACCTTTCCAAATTCCGGATTATCAAAAATCCGGAGAATACTCTTTGTGCTTTCCATGTTGTCCTCCTATCTGAAACTGGATGTTTCTACTACCAAAAGGAAATCAATGGGGAGCCTGATGGCTCAGGCCCTCCCTTCATTTTCTTTTGGTGGCTCTTCATGTCTTATCTGGAGTTCCCTTGTTATCAGCTCCTCTGAGTACGTCCGGTTCTGATTCGATGATTTTCAGCACATGAATCCCGACTTCGGCTTCCAAATACCCTATTGCATCCCTTAGGCTTTCGAATGCCTTGTGAAACAAAAGTTTTTCCCATTTCGGCTTTCCCTTTTTCTCTCCGCGAATGTACGGAGGCCCCTGGAAGACTTGGAACCTTCCCCCTTCCAGCTCATTACATTTTTTCGCGGTCAGCAGGTCCGGATCTTTCCAGATCTCTGCCATGGATTCTTCCATATCTCTTTTTATCATCCAACCCGGTTTCGGTGTGTAAAGCAGTACCAGGTAATATTCCTTACCTGTCATGGCTCTTACCTTCAGCAAGAGTATCTTCCTATTCTCGATTTCTACGATTCCCATGTTGTCTCCTTCCTGCCGCTCCCCAGCGGATGGAGCAGTCCCGGTGGCAGGGACGTATCTTTCCATCCTGCCATGAGGGCCGCGCCAGGCATTCTTCACCCGGCTCTATCTCTTTTCCGCAGAAGCAGCATATGTATGGGTTCTTCTTACTTTCTTTTCTCATTGGGTTCTTCTTCGTGATATAATTGAATAAAACAATTTTCTTGTTTTAGGCTCTGACGTCTGGTACACGTCAGAGCTCTTTTCTTTTATGCAAAATAGCTCTCATCTGCTTCGGCGTATTCGATTTCGGAGAGTTTTCCGACGCACTCGCAGTCGTTACAGTTGAGGAGGAGCACCCAGACTCCCCCGCCGTACTGATTGACCAGGGCGTTATGGATGTCGGTAATGGTGAGCTCTCCACCCTTAGGCGCTTTGATGCTGTAACGCGGGCGATTGAGGGTGTCGTATACGGATTCAAACTTCAGCTTCATTTGTTTCATCACCTCCTACCCCAAATGACCTTTGATGATGATTTCCTTCAGCATGGTAATAGGTGCATCGCCTTCCACACAGATTGTCTGCGGCCCTGAGAAATACCGCTGTATGGTAACTGCTACGATGTCCCCATCCGGGCCTTTATGGGGTTCGAAGTTGCTTACATCTACGTCGGCTTTGACGCACATATCCAGGAACCTGTCCAGGCAGTACTCTTTCAAATCGTTGTCCCTTTCAATTTCTTCGTTCATGGTCTTCCTCCATTATTTCTTTCAATACTTCGTGAACTATGCTCAGACAGCCCAGGGCGAAATGATACATCCGGTTATTTCCCTGGGCGTTGTACGTCCTGGCGTCTGATTTCAGGGTTTGGTCCCAGTCCAGGAGCTTTTCCTTCAGTTTTTCTTCATTCATTCCACTCCTCCTTACCCAGGCGTCCTTTTGAAATGATTCGCTTCACCATGTCCAGGGCCGACATGTCTCTAAAGCGGACTATCTTTTCACTCCCGCCGACATAGTAGATGGTGGCGGCCTCCATGACATTGTCCACTCCGTAGGCAGGAGTGATGTCAGTCACCTTGGCGCCGGAATCCATGTTATCCCGAATCAGTTTGCCAATAGCCTGGATGCGGCAATGAGTGCATCCTGTTCTTCTGTCATTACAGCTCCCTCGCTTTCTTCACGTGGATAATGAGCTCCGTTCCCGGCTGCAGGTGCCCGGGGTCGGAAATCCGGTTGTCATGCATGACCTGCCAGGTCAATTTGGACATATCTTCTTTATCTGTGGCCACCTTGGCCACGATGCCCCAGAGGGTATCGCCCTCTTCCACGGTGGCCCGGTACTCAACCAACTCTGTGGCTAGGCTGTCTCTGTAGCAGCCATAGCATACGGCGCCGGCGGCCAGGAGTCCGCAGAGGATGCAGCCGATGCGCACCCAACGGATTCTTCTGATTAATGGCTTCATGGTTATCACTCCTTTTTAGTTTTGACAATATAATTAGCAATATATGTAAAAGCCACTCCCCACAAAGCCAAATTAACTATGATGATGAAAGCTTCATACAATTCTTCGCAATTCATCCTGGTTCATCGCTCTCTTCGTCCTCATCGGGAAGCTTCAGTTCGGCTTTTACTTCATCCTCATATTCAAGAGCCTCTTCAATGGACATGACTCCCAGATTCGTGATGGTATGGAAAGCGGTTTCAGCCTCATTGTTAAGGTCGATGGCATAGAGCTCCTTGGCTTTCCATTCATCCACCTCTTCGGTGGTCAGTGTTTCAAGGCTCTGCAGGTGGGAAATCCTGTCGGCCAGTCTCTTCTTCCGTTCTTCGTAGTCCCGAAGGATAACTTTTGCTCTTTCTTTCATTTCTTCCATTTTCATGTTGCTCTTCCTTTCTTTTATCTGTTATTACAACTTTTCATGATTCTTCCCCTGCTATAATGTCCATAGAAAGGAGGTGATACTTATGAACAAGAAACTTGTTTTGACGGGGCTCGCTGCTATGCTGAAAGAGCCTGACTCTCCATTTTTCGGAAATCAAATCCAACTGTTGACCCCAGTGGGATTGCTTTCCGGAGACTTCGTATGGAGTGACGATAAGAAGCCTGCGGCTGTTGCGTCGATGCGTTTGGCCTTGAAATTAATTAGTCAGGCTATCCCTAATAACAATCGCCCAAATTCCAGCTCGCCCGATAAAACTGACAAGCCCCACTTGATTGGTGATGAACAGTCCGTTCTCCTGAAAAATGTAACTTTGTATTCTGGAGCTCAGACAACTCACATCTCTGTCCTTATGGTCTATGTTTCAGACATAATCGGTATTTCCATTGGAAATGCTGAGTACACTCCGTAACCGGCTTTCCATTTCATCTTGATTATTTTTTGAATTGTTATCTGATACTTTGATAGAAAGAGCGCAGCCTCTGCTGTGCTCTTTCTTTTCGTCTGGGCTGTAGGGAATGGTATTTCTCTCAACCAAGTCCATAGCTTCTTTAAATACCGACTGTGCCAGCACAATCGGTATTTTGTTTTCGTGGAGCACCCGGACTACTTCTATGGCCGCCTTCCGGATATCTGTTCCTTCCATGGCAGTCACCTCTTTTCTTATCCGTTTCTCCCCTCTCTCCTTTGCTATAATGTGGTTGGTGTCGTTCGATAGAGGGAGGTGAGAAAACTATGGTTACCTATCTTTACCGTTCGAAGGTTGGGCTCTTCCGTATCTACCCTTGGAACGGCCGGTGGGCCTTGGAAATTGAAGGTGAAATCTACGGGTCCTATCATTCCCCTGTTGCCGCAGCGGATGATGTGTATCTTCATGAAACTGGATATGACCCATGGGATCTTCGCCCTGATGGTCCTAATGACCCGCCGGATTTATCAGAATGGGAAGTCTTCCGCATCTGACGGATGGGCGGCTGCTGAGGCAGCCGCCTTTTCACTTGGCTTTTCGAACCGGGCAAGCACCCGGATAGCGTCATTGATGGCCAGCAAATCTTCGTCAGAAAGAGGCTCTTCCTGGTCCAGCCGCTGAAGTATCTTCTCCTTGTATTTCGCTATGATGGCTTCCATGGTTCTCACCTCCTTATCCTTTACTTTTTTACTTTTACTATTGCTATACTTCTCTGCCCCTCATTCACTCCTTGGTATAATGTGATTGGTGTTGTTCCTATGAAAGGAGGTGAATAAAATGGACCGTCGTTTTATCCTGCAAAATTATCATTATCTGATTGACTGTTCGGCTATGACGCCGGAGGACGCGGAAAAGGTGTATTCGCAGCTTCAGGCACTCTACATATTTGTTGATTATGTCTTTCAGAAGCCCCGTACCTATGCTCTACTCATCCAGGACGGTGAGCCTGAGCTTTCCTCCGTGTTCAGGCCTCCGGATGGATGCCGTGTAACCCCTCTTCAACCGCGATAGTGTCTTTTGACGCCCCGGTGTCCTGCTCCAACAGGATGCCGGGGCTTTCATGTCTACACCTGGATACCAGGGTAAATTCGGAGGTATTCCGCATCACTCTGACTGCCACGTCCAGCGGCTCCCGCTTAACATGGGTTTCTCTCAGCTTTTCTTTTCCTTTGATGAGCTTCATGGTCAATCCATCGCTTTCCTTGTAGTCCATGCGGATTTGGAAATCTCCTCCGCCGGCGAAACCCTGCTCCAGGTAGGTGGAAAGGATGAGGTTCCATCCTGCCAGCTCGCCCATGCTTTTGGGTCTCAGAGTAACTGTCATGCGCCTGTCTGTCATATTGGCAATCCTTTCTTTATCTTCTCGAACTCTCTCCACATGTATTTAGCCATTTCGAGAGTAAGTAATCCGGTTACAGTCACACTGATGAAGATAGTGACCAGCATGGCTATTCCGACGTATATCCAAATCATCTAGGCCTCCCTCTTTTTTCAGCAAGTCCTTTCTTCCGGCCGCACCGTATTCTGCTGCATCCAGTTTTTTATCTGCCATCCGCAGAACTGCATCCGACCGCCTACAATGACGTAGGGGATTTCATGCTTCCGCGCCATCTTTCTGATTGTGTCAGCGGACAGCCGAAGGACAAGCCCCAGCTGATACGCCGAATAGAGCTGCTCAGGATTTAAGATTCTCTGTCTCATCTTTCTTTACCTCCTTCTTTAGTTCAATTTATTGAACTTTGAGGGTAAAAAAATATTCATCCAATTTTTTCGGGGAGATATTGAGGAGCCTAGACGCCCTCAGAATCTCCGGCTGGGTGAACGGAACCTTATCGTTTAATTTCAAAGACAACGTACGCTCCGATACTCCCAGACTTTTGGCAAACTTCCCACGGGTCCCGTATTTCTCTACAATCAGTCCAGTAAGTTTAGCATAATCAAATGGCATTCCTTTCACCTCCTTTTATGAAGTTCAACTATTTGAACTAAATACAGTATAATCTCTCTTTCGTTTGAAATCAATACTTTTGTTCAACTTTTTTTACTTATGACTTCAAGCTCTTGAACTATTATTCAAATAAGCATATAATGAAGAAAATTCAAAAGGAGGAGCCCGACAACATGAAAAGAGAATCTACATCCACACGTTTGAAGCAATTAATGGAAATAAAGAATCTTCGACAGGCTGATATTGTAGAGAAAACAGGATTAGGCAAATCAGCAATTAGCCAATATGTTTCTGGGAAAGTAACGCCCAAGCAAGACAAAATCTATATAATAGCTAGCGCATACGATATATCTCCATCTTGGCTTATGGGATACGATGTCCCATCGAGGGATATTCTCATCGATGGCAAGGTGAAGCCCGCCACTAACATTCCTATTTATGAAATTCCAGTTGTTGGCAAGGTAGTAGCAGGCACGCCCATTGATGCCATCGAAAACATTACCGACTATATCCGTGTCACCAATCCCGCTGCAGCCGATGGAAGCTATTATTCCCTCCACGTCACGGGAGCCAGTATGGAACCGGAAATGAAAGAAGGCGACCTTGTAATAGTTCATAAGCAAGACTACTTCGATAATGGAGACATCTGTATCGTTCTGGTTAATGGATATGAAGCCACTGTGAAAAAAGTGCAGAAGAATGAGAGCGGTATCACTCTTATCGGATTCAATCCTGTTGTTTATCCTCCGCATTTTTATAATGCCCATGAAGTTAAATCACTTCCCGTCCGTGTTATTGGTAAAGTTGAAGAAGTCCGCCGAAAATACTGAGTTTTCTGAGTTTCTTGTCATTAAGCATGGCTAAATAGTCAAAAATCCATCTTTATAGAAGGAGTGAAATAATGATGAATCTTAATCAATACAAAGTAAAAACGAGATATTTACCAACCAAACGTTTAAGAACAATATCTTTATGGGCTCTAACTGAAGATGATGCGCGTAGAAGACTTTCAGAGGAACCTCAGTTTGCTGACTATTCTGAAATTAAAAGCATTACCCTTTCTCCCAGCGATAAGCCTTTTCCTGATAAAGCCAATTATGCTATTAGCCTTGGCATAAAAGTAACGCATGATATGAGTAATGATGATGTGTCTGCTCTGATTTCTCGAAGACTTGATGATAAAAGAGAGCCAAATAGTGGCTTAAAGGACTTTGCGACTTCTCACTATATACCATATTCTTTATATATCGGAAAAAAGTCTTTATACAATAAGGTTTTTTACAGTCTTGATACCAGTGGAAGAATTGCATTCTTTATCTTTTCCGTTTATCGGTATCTTTCAAATGATAGAGAAGCGAATCTAGACAAATCTCCTTATCGTAATCTTTTTTATCAAAAAGCCTATGAGTGGAAAGATAATGCGCCTATTGTTAAATCATTGGATTCCAATTATAACGGGGAAGACCTTCGTTTTTTGGGAACAATAAGCTTTCCCGGCGGGCGTAACGCATATGGTGGCAGCCGCAGTACCTTAATTTATAAAAAGACTGTGCAATTTCTTCTTGATGAAAGACTCATCTCAGAAATGGATACCCATAGGGTATTTTCTCCAATAAACGAAAAAAATAAACCTACTCTTTCTAGTACAATGGTGCAACCTGTAAATGATACTTCTAGTACTATTCTTCCTTCTCCATACTCCATTAGTCCAAAATCAAATATGAGTCCTAGTTCAAATAATCCCAAAAGTCATCGAAAGCTTTTTATAATACTCGGTATTATTTTTATCATTCTTCTAATTGCTTTATGAGGTGGATCACTACCTGGACTTCCGCATCGCCTGCTCCCTGCAGTACCAGATCCTCTTTGAACACCTGGGCCGCGTGTACGGCTATTTCTCCTGCTTCAACCGCACCCCACTCATTCATATCAACCGCGACATCGACGAATCCCTCTGGCCCTTCGTCTGCGCCCACGAATTGGGCCACTCCCTCCTCCATGCCCACACTGCCGGAAACCATGCATTTAACGACAACTCCTTCCTGATGAATGCCGGCATTGAACGGGAAGCCAACCAGTTTGCCGTAGAACTCCTCCTTCATGATGAATTCTTAGAAGACCACCCCGACATGGGCATCTACAACCTCTGCCACCTGGTAGGCATTCCAAAAGAACTGGCCTGGATGAAGTAACCTGCCCGCCAGAAGAATCCAACCTTTCGGAATTTCCGAACAGTTCAAAATAGCCCTTCGGGATTTCCGGCAGGCTGGTGGAGGATGAATTTCTATAAATTCCTATATTTGACAAAATACATAATTGTAGTATAATGATTGGTAAGCGAACAAGTGGCTAGCCTGCGGGCGAACCACGGGCCTTATCAATCTGCGGATTGGTAAGGCTTTTTTCTTTACCTGAAAGGTGACCAGCTATGGATAAACCATTTAAGACCTATAATCAACAACTCAAGATATTACGTACTCGCAATCTGAATATCCCCAACGGAAGTAAAGCGCTTCGTATTTTGCGTAGAGAAAATTACTACAATATTATCAATGGATATAAGGATATATTCCTAGATAAAGGCTACGCCACTGATAGATTTAAAGATGGAACCTCATTTGATGATATTTATGCGTTGTATTCTTTTGACCGGAATCTTCGGTCCATCCTGCTAAAATATATCCTTCGCCTGGAATCTTCTTTGAAGACTAAGATTGCTTATCGCTTTTCCGAAAAATATCCCTCAAACTTTAGTTGTTTCGATATCAGTAATTTCAGGAGCAATATTACATCAGTAACCAATCTCATTGCCCATATTTCAAACGACATAAAAAATAACGTAGAAACTCCTCGCCCTGGAACTCAAACCTCTCCGTTCTCTCATTACCTTAATGTTCATAAAGAACTGCCACTTTGGGTGCTTATTAAGAGACTATCCCTTGGTGAAACCTCCTATTTTTATACGGCGCTTACAGATGATTTACAGCTTAAAGTACTAAATGATATCTATACAGAATATCAGCAGGAATATGGTCTTAGCCCAAGGAAATCTGCTGTAATTAATGATACCTCCAGTTTTTCCCAAATGGTCAAATTTGTAGTAACATTCAGAAATCTGTGTGCTCACGGTGAGCGCATGTATGATTACATAGCCAAATACAAAGGCCGTATACCTTCGATACAGTTCTTCTTCCTGGACCCTTCCCCTCGTTTTAACAGCAAAGTGGTTGATGTCGTCAGAGTGTTAGGTCTATTCCTTATGAAATCTGACTATAAAGCCCTCTTAAAAGAGCTCTCCATAGAGATAAAATCTTTGTCTGATGAGCTGCCTCAAAGCACAATGAATTCCGTTCTCATTAAAGCCGGATTCTCAAAGAATTGGAAGTCCGACCTTATGCTCCCACGAAGGCAGTTGATTGACTAAGTATTGAAAATGGTTATTTGCAATACTTAGCAGCTGTTAGGTCTCAAGTTTCATACTTTTTGAGACTTATCTATTATGCTATAATAACGATAGATGAGTTGACCGAAGTTCTTCGGAGCCTGGTCTGGAAAAAGCTATCGCTATTAAAGCGGTAGCTTTTTCTTTTGACATGGCAGGTAGTCGTGTCCTATACTAACAGTAGGAATTAAAAACCATACGGTTTTTGTAGGACGCGAGTCATTTAGACAAGCGTCCAATTTTTTTGCCTAAAAATTCCTTCCCATAACCTGTCGGCATTAGGAATAGGCTTATGGAATCAGTGTAAGTAAAAAGCCTCACCCATATTGGCGTATGGATGAGGCTGGTGACCGCAGGCTCTGCCAAGCTTTCGGCCCTGTAATCTATTTCCCAGCAAGGGCTGATTACTCTACTATTATAGCAAATCAGCCCCGAATTTACTAAAGGAGCTGATTTTTATGTTACAGAAAAAAGGTAAAATCTGGTATGTCGTCTTGAACTATAAAGAAGGGAATAAATGGAAAAAGAAATGGATTTCCACCGGCACCCCTTCCGCCAGGGAAGCGAAACGGATTGAAAAGGATATCGAATACAAGGCTACCGAAGGCATTATCAAAGTAAAAGCGGAAAAAGACATCCCCACACTGCGTGCTTTCTTCGACCAATGGATGGATGTCTGCGTCAAGCCGCCAAGCCGGAAGCCCGCCACCTATGAAAACTATAAATATGTTTCCAATAAGATATGCCGCTCCCTGGGCAACATGAAAGTGAACCGGATCACTCCTGAAATCCTTGAAAAGTACATCAAAGAAGAACTGGCCGCCGGAACGTCCCACACCTGCATCCGGCTTGAATACAGGGTACTGAAAGTAGCACTGAAGTCAGCAGTCCGATGGAAACTGATTGCAGTCAATCCCTGCGAAGCCGTGGATCCACCATCTCCCACCCCGTCCCCCGCCAAAGTGGCCACCATCGACGAAGTGCAGCAGCTTCTTGACACCACATCCAAAGGCAGCGTTCCCATCAACCACCTTGTCATCTGCCTTGGCGCCCTGGCCGGCCTTCGCCGTGGAGAGATGTGCGCCCTGGAATGGGCAGATGTGGCCCTGGACGCCAATATCCTTTACATCCGGCACAGCATGAGCCGTAAAGACAACGACATCCTTGCAGGCGGCACCTACTACAAGGTTTTCCACGGACAGAAATCCTCCCTGGTAATGGATAAAGTAAAAACCGACGCATCCGCCGCCCCCATCTGCATCCCCTCCATAGTCTCCGACGCCCTGCACCGCATGAAACTCTGGCAGAACAAAAACCGCATCCTCCTTGGCCAGTGCTACAAGGATAATGACCTTGTCCTCTGCCACGAAGATGGCAGCCCATGCGAACCAAGCTATATTTACCACTGCTTCCAGAAACTCCTCAAAGCAAATAACTTCCCCCACCTCAGAGTCCACGACCTCCGCCACACAGCCGCCACCCTGCTCCTTGCCCAGGGAGTTGATATAAAACTGGTAAGCCACCAGCTCCGCCACAGCGATGTCTCAATTACCCAGAACCTCTATGAACACGTCACCGAAAAACTGGCCCGAACCAGCGCCGACGCCATGGACGACCTTTTCCGTAAAGCAAAGTAAAAAAGGGAAGGGTTTCTACCAAACTTCTACCAAATTTCTACCAAATGGGTCCAAAATTCATTGCGACGAACACGGAGCCATAACAAAAAAGTCAGTAATTATCGGTATTCTGAGTTCTGCTAAATTTTATTGAATTGCTATCGATATGACTACGAATCAAGGTGTCGGGAGTTCGAATCTCTCTTGGGTCACCAGCAATGAAGACAGCGGATTCCGCTGTCTTTTTTCGTGCGCAAAAAAGGATTTTTCTTTTTCCTGCATTCCATAAAAAACATGTATGCTGAAAAGCAAGAAATAGGACAATTTCTATCTTATGTCCATGGATTGACCTCTCTATAAAGACTATAATAGATATAGAAAGATAATACCATATAGTACTATTCCATTTTTTATAGAAAGGGGAGGTCAGACTTATGAAAGAGATTCCATCATTTTTCAAAAAGCCGGATCCGATTACGGATATTGCGGATACGAAGGAGTACGACATCGTCGTCATCGGCGCAGGTTCTCCGGGCGTTCCGTGTGCTTTGAAGGCAGCGGAGCTGGGCGCGAAGGTCGCCATTCTCCAGAAGGAAAAGGAAGCGGCTGCGTGCGGAAACTTCGGCGCAGGCATCCTGACGGACAAGAGCGATCCTGTCGACGTGGAAAAGTGCGTTTCCATGCTCGAAGCTGCTTCCGGCCACAGGGCCAAGAGGGAGCTTCTCGATATGTGGGCCAAGAAATCCGGCGAGGCCGTTCTCTGGACGATTGAAAAGGGCAAGGAAGCAGGCGCCCAGGTCGTCGATATGGGAACGAATGCCCATGCAGGACTCCTGAAGAGAACCGGCTGGCATATCGAATTCACGACCTGCGTCTTCGGGCCGAAACCATACGACACCGGCGCTGCCATGAAGGCCATGTGCAAACTGGCTGAGAAGAAGGGCGTCGACATTTTCTACGAAACCCCGGCTGTCATGCTCGATCAGGGCGCAGACGGCAGAGTGACAGGCGTCATCGGCGAGCATGAAGGAAAACACATCCTCTTCAAAGCCAGGAAAGGCGTCGTCGTTGCCACAGGCGACTATGCGAATGATAAGTCCATGATGGACTACTACCTCCCGGATATGACGAACTTCGCCCTGAAGAGAACAGGCAGAAGCGGCGACGGCCACAAGATGATCGTCTGGGCAGGCGGCCGCATGGAAAACGTCGGCCACACCAAGATGGCCCACGACATGGATTCCGGCCCGACCTCCCTTATGAGCGCCCCGTACCTGCGCGTGAAACTGAACGGCAGACGCTTCTGCGATGAAACCGTCGGCATGGAACTCATGAACTGCTACCTCACCTTCGCCGAAGACAGCGGCCACTACTGCCAGATCTTCGACTCCCGCTACGTAGACCAGGCCAAGAAAATCGGCACGACCGTCGACGATCCCGAATCCCTCAAGAACTGGATGCCGGAAGAAGACTCCGAACACAAAGGCGTCATGAAAGACCTCATCGACACCTACAAAGCAGACACCCTCGAAGAACTCGCCAAAAAGCTCCGCATCAAAGACATCCCTGCTTTCCTTGAAACTGTCAAACACTACAACGAAATGGCCAAAGCAGGAAAAGATACAGAAATGGGCGTCCCGGCAGAGAAACTCTGCCCCGTCGAAGTCGGACCGTTCTACGGCGTACACCGCCACATCCGCTTCACCGTAGGCTGCTCCGGCGTCGTCATCAACGAAAAGATGCAGTGCCTGGATAAAGACGACAACCCGATCCCGGGCCTCTACGCCGCAGGCAACCTCGCCGGCAACTTCTACGGCAGCATCGACTACCCGCTCGACATTTTCGGCCTCAACCTCGGCCATAACTACACCGAAGGCTACGTCATCGCCAAAGAAATCATGGGGAAAGAATAAGTAAGGAAATAAGGAAAAAGATATAAGGTATAAAAAAGAAACCGCTTCGGGTTGAGCGGTTTCTTTTTTGTTGGATTTTTTATTTTCCTTGAAGAGTGGTTGTTGCAATTTTTGCAACAACTGGTTTTTCTAATTTACTACATTAAATTTTTTGCTGAAAAGGGTTACTTACATTGAGTAAAGCGTGGTTTTAAGATTTTCACATCTCTTCCATTTGAACTGTTGCAAAATTTGCAACAGTTGCTTCCTTCGATAGCTCACCCTCATCAAAAATATTTTTCAAATGCCTGCTGATCGTCGATTTGCTGACACCAAACAACTCCGCCATAGCCTTCTGTGATAGCCAGACAGACTCATCCTTGACAATAGCATTGACAGAGACATCCTCATCCGACGAACGATAAACAAGAAAAGAAAAATTGCTCATAAGCCCTCCAGGGAAAGCGCTGATTTTACACGTAACGATTAACCATTTGCTTACATCTTACCATATTCAGGGGAAAGAGCTGGGAATGGATGATTTTCCAAATAAAAAAATCAGGACCCCCATCCGAAAATGAGAGTCCTGCAAAACGTTGCCGTTTTTCCTTGTACAGATATTTTACAAGATTAGAAAAATATATGCAATGGGATAAAATCAGTCAATTAGGATTAGAATATTTCATTGCCCTCAAAACTCATATGAATTGGTTTCATATTGTCATTGCAATCAAATTGAACCTTGAAATTTGAACGAATCATTGCTCCAAAACTATTTTGAGAGTCTACCGTTCCAATAATGGTTCCAATACCATTTAATTTAAAGTATCTGAATGTTTTATAATCAAATTCAGCTGTTGTTGGAGCCTTTAATACCTTTTTGACCATTTCTTTGGCTTGTCTTTCCATTTGATTTTCTTCACTAACACTTAATACATAATCGCTAGGTTGATGTACGGCTTGTCCATCTTTATACATAATGATTTCTTTTAATTTAATAGTTTCGACTTTATTATCTTTGTCTAAAAATAAATGTGTATAACCACCTTTCGCAGTAACATTTAAAGAATACATGCCTTTTTCATCTTTAGTTGCATCTGTTACTGATTCAACACCAATAGAATTATGCTGCTTCAATATTTTTTGCATCGTCAACAGAAATCCCAAACTTTTTACAGAAAACATTTTTAGAAGCATATTCTTTATCTGCTCTACTCATTTCAGATATTCCACTTTGTTGCGATAACATCGCATCATCTGGTGTAGCTTTAACCATTAGAAACAGAGACACAAAACACATCGCCAGGTAAAATAAACAAATTTGTTTTCTTTTCAACTCTGGTCTTTTTCCAATGTTCCCCATTTAGGTTTTATGATAGATATTAAAAGCATTATCACACAGAAGAGAAAGAGTAAGAAAGCTAGGATAATCATTATTTTCAACCCCTTAAAAGATAAACAAAATATCATTTCTATACGTTTTTAGATATAAGATAAATTTTTTAAAATTGCAAATCGAAATTAAACACTTTCTAAATCCGCCAGTTTATACACTTCTTCAATAAATGCCTCTTAAAATTCGCCAATATGAATTTTAAGAGGCATTTAATATAATACAATGATATTAATTATATAAGTTTTTTTTCTTTCCACTTCCCCTCACCATCAAAAAATCCCGCTCTTTTTTCAAAGAGCGGGAAAATTTTTTTATTTTCTCCGGATTTTTCCTATACCTTTTTTCGATTATTTATATAGGACTACTGGAAGCGGGAGGCTTCGGCTTTGGCGAGCTGGTCGCAGAGTTCGTTGTACTGTGCGCCGGCGTGGCCTTTTGTCCATTCGAAGGAAAGGGCGTGGGAGGTGAGGAAGGCGTCTATTCCTTTCCAGAGGTCCTGGTTCAGGACGGGGGTGCCTTTGGTTGTGATCCAGCCGTTTCTTTTCCAGTTGTTCAGCCATCTCTGGGTGATGGCTCTCTGGAGGTACTTGCTGTCGGTGCAGAAGGTGATTTGTCTTCTCTTGCCGTCCTGGCTGATCCATTTGAGGGCTTCGTAGGCAGCGCGGAGTTCCATTCTGTTGTTGGTGGTGCCTGGTTCGCCGCCGGTCAGGTGGAGGAAGGCTTCTCCTTCTTCTGTGAGGAATACGGCAGCGAAGCCTCCGGGGCCGTCCGGGTTGGAGAGGCAGGAGCCGTCGGTGTAGATGGTGAGGGTATCAGGGACTCTGAAGCCGGCTTTCAAGGCTGGTCCGAGTTTCTTGGCTTTGGCCGGGAATGTCTTTTCTGCTTCTGCGATGTCCTTGGCTCCTTTTGCCGAGGATTTCGCCGCAGCGGGTGCTCCGGCAGAAGCAGCCGTGCCGGCGGGTTTTACGATTTTCGGTGCTTCTTTGACGGGTTTTCCGTACCATGCTTCGGCATCTTCCTTGGTGACGAAGCTTTTGTAAACGGCGCCGTTGAAGCCCTGGACTTCTTTCTTGCAGTCGTCCCAGGTGTAGTAGACGCCGGGGTTCCTGCCGCGTTTGACGACGTAGTATTTCTTTTTCTGTCTTGTATTGCCCAAGGCTATTTTCACGCTTCTTTCTTCTGCTTTTTTATCGAGCTTCAGGGTCCCGTCTTCGATCATTTTCCAGAAGCAGTAGATGGTCGCTTTCGTGTCGGCGAGGCTGTCGTGCCAGCCTTCTCCGTCGTAGCCGTAGTGTTTGGCGCACGTGATGAGTTTCTGCCAGCGGATGTTTCCTGTGAAGGGATCGCGTTCGCCGTATTTTTCGGAGAAGGGGGGCATGATGTCGATGTAGATGGTTTTCTTTGGATCGGGCAGGGTAAGGCCGCTCTGGAGGAGCATCTGCACGTCGAAGGGAAGGTTGTATCCGACGATGGCCTCTGCATTGCCGAGCATTTCCTGGATTTCTTCCTTATGGTCCAGGATGAAGGGACATTTGCTGACCATGGCAGGGGAGATGTGGTTCACTTTCTCGGCTTCGGGCCATGACGAGTTTTTCTTCGGACGGAAATATTGATTCATCCGCATAGCGCCTTCGCCGTCAATGACGGAGAGCTGCAGGATCTCGGCATTGGGGCCGACTCCGGTGGTTTCCGTGTCCAGTGCGAGTATTCTGTCTTTATCCATTTTTTCCTCCTTGCTTGCGGAGTTATTCTCTCCACTCCGCTTCCTTCCTGTAAGCGCCGCCGTCAGCGGGTACTTCAAGGTTTTTGTCATGACGGAGGCGGCGGTTCAGGATGGTCCTGATTTTCTTTCCGTTCTTTTTCTTGTCTTCCGGGAGTTCTTCTTCCCATTGTTTCCCGATTTTTTCTTTTTCGTACATCTTGCGAGCGTACTGGCTCAGCCTGTCTTCCCGGGTGACTTTCTGTGGACGTTTCATGACTTCTTTCCTTTCGCTGACTTATCTCCCGCAGCAGTTTGTGACTCGGAGGGGAGGCATTCACTGCCAGTATAACAGCTTTCTTACTGCTTTGTAAATTTATACTTTAATAAGTAGGGAAATCGCTTGCAGCAGCGGGATTTTTCGGACTTTTACGACTAAATGTTCGCCTTAGGAGGCACAATTTATGGTACTGTCATATTCTTTTTTCTCTATATCTTGTGAATGTACAAGGGAGCCGATAGATGATAGAATAAAGTTATTCACAAGGTTAATCACTTTTGCACAGAGTTGTTCAAGTGCATTTTCCTTCGATAATATCGAATTGATCGGACTTTTATTTCTTGATTTATTCACCAGAATTCACATTTTTTTCACAAGGTTAATCACAACTGTCAACATATGAGGTTTTTATATGGATCTATTTTCACTCTGGGAGGATTTAGTTACTTATATTAAGTCGAATGATTCCGAGTATTCAGAAATGTTTGAACTTCACTTGTACCCTGTCTCACTTTCAGGCTCGGTACTGACGATTTCCACGGACCACACACTGCCGAAGTACCAGGTCGCATGGCTGGCCAATGTGTATTCCAGAAAACTGGAGAGTTACATTCTTAAAACGAAGAATCAGCAGATCACAATACAAGTAGATAACTACCGTCCTCCAAAAATAACGCCGAATGACGGCCCGGGTCCCGTTTCCGCCCATGCTCCTGCCAAGGATATGGAAAGGGAAAAGGCCCGCAATGTTGTCCCACCTGCTCCTTCTCCGGCACCGTTCCCCGAAGGGGGCATCCCTTCGCCATTTCCGGAAGGGAATGAGCCTGCTCCCGTGATGGAAAGCAAGGCAGCCGATCCGTTCCCGGAAGAAGCAGCGCCTCCGGATTTCACAAATCTGAAGCCGAAGTCGGCCGACGAGGTCGCTCTTCCGAGCATCCAGGATGTCGCTCAGGGCTCCCTTTTCGAAGAACCGAAGAAGCCGGAAGCGAAAAAAGCGAAGGTTTTCCAGTCAAATCCCATCAATGAGGAGTACACGTTCGAGACATTCGTCCACGGCGGGTGCAATGACGTAGCGTATTCGGCGGCCCTGGCCGTCGCACAGGCTGCGGTCAATCCAAAGCTGACGGATACAAATATGAATCCGCTCTTCATTTACGGCCCATCCGGCCTTGGCAAGACGCATCTTCTGCATGCGATCTGCAATTACATCCATGAATACAAGCCGGAGCTTTCCGTTCTTTTCGTGTCCAGTGAAACGTTCACGAATGAGCTGATCGATGCCATCCAGCGCCATGCGACGAATGACTTCCGCCAGAAGTACAGAAATCCGGACTTCCTTCTGATCGACGATGTCCAGTTCTTCGGCTCGAGGGACTCGACGAAGATGGAAATCTTCAACACGTTCAATGAACTCTTCGACAAGAAGAAGAACATCATCATGACGAGCGACCGTACGCCATCGGATATTGAAAAGCTCGAAGACCGCCTGCAGAGCCGTTTCTCGAGCGGCCTTGTCGCTCCGATTTCCCCGCCTGACTATGAAATCTGCAGCATCATCCTGAAGAACCGCGCTGAAAAGCAGGGTATCAATCTGCCGGATGAAGTCGTCGATTACATTGCAAGCCACATCAATACGAATGTCCGTGAGCTGGAAGGCGCTTTCAACAGCCTGGTCATGATAGCCCGCATCAAAGAGAAGCCGATCACACTGCCTTTTGCCATGGAAGCACTGAAAGACAAGATCCCGCTCGACGGCGGCAATACGCTGACGGTCGATATCATCATCGACAAAGTCTGCGACCGCTACGGCGTGACGAAGGAACAGGTCCTCAGCAATGCGCGTCCGAAAAAATATGTCGTTCCAAGACAGATTGCCATGTACCTGGCCAGAAACCTGATCCCGGGCATTTCTTTCCCGGCACTCCGTGACAAGTTCAAAAGAAAGGATCACACGACAGTCGTCTATGCCTGCGAACGCGTGGAAAAGGAAATCAAACGCGATCAGAGCACGAAGGCCGTCATCGATGAACTTACCAAGCAGCTGAAAAGGTAAGAGCTGCCTCTATATAAAGTATTGTGAAGAAACACGGCCCGCAGAGGGTAAAAAACAGTGCATAAACTGTGGATAAATCCAGACCCCCGGAAATCTGTGAAATGTGTGAAGAAGAAAAAAAGTTATTCACCGGGTTTTCACAAAGGCTCAAAATCGATAAAATCTAGATAGTCACAAAGTTATTCACTTATTCACAGCGTACTACTACGCCTGCTACTACTCTCTTATATTATTAGTCATGTTTATTAAGGAGCTGCCATGAAGGTCACATTCAACAAAAACGAGCTGACGAGCGCCCTCGACCGAGTCCAGCGCGCAGCACAGACAAAAATCAATTCCAACACCAACAATGGCTTTTTCATTTCTGCTGCCAATGGCATTGTCGAATTCCAGGCAAACGATTACACGATCGGCATAAAAACGACCTGCAGCGCAGACATTTTTGAAGACGGCGTTGCAGTCATTGCTGCGCCCCAGCTGCAGAGTACACTTCGCATGATGCCATCAGGGGATATCGTCATGGAAATGGGTAAAGGAGAAAATACCGTTTCCTTTAAGAGCGGATCCTACTTCTCGAAGTTCCCTGTCAGGAATTCCCAGGATTTCCCGGAAGTCGAGGAAATGGAGCATCAGAATCATGCAGTCATCCGCTGCAAGGATTTCGCTGACATGGTCAGCCTCGTCCAGTTTGCAGCAGCCACTGATAAACAGAAGCCTTTCTTTACAGGCGTACTTTTTGAAATCCATGATTCTCTCTTCGCCATGGCCGCTACCAACACGCACCGCCTGGCTACCAAGGAAATCTCCCTGGATGAACCGGCCACAGCCGCTGGCAGAATCATCGTTCCTGCCGGCATCCTTTCCGACGTCATCCGCCTTTTGCCGGACGGGGAAGAGGAAAAGATGGAAATTTCCTGGTCCAAGAACCATGTCGCATTCACCATCGGCAGCACGTACTTTATCAGCAACCTGATCAACGGCGAATATCCGGAATACCAGAGAGTCATCCCGCAGTCCTTTGATGCCCATGCGGAACTGAATCTCCACGACTTTGCCGAAGCCGTCCGCTTTGTCAGCCCGATTTCCCGCGATGTGAACTACAATACGATCAATTTCCATTTCAAGCAGGGCGTGCTCGAAGTCTTCGAAGAAGATCCGGAAATCGGACGCTCCGATACGTCGATCCCCGTCAAGCTTGAAGGCGATGATATCGACATCACATTCAACTGCAGTTATATAGAGGATATATTGAAGCATTCCAAGGGCGAAACAATCACGCTGCATCTCCTGAAGAGCGGCCCGATGCTCGTGGAACAGCAGGACGACAAGACATACCGCTACGTCGTCACCCCGATGAGAGGAAGAAACTAATGGAAGAAATACAGATTTACGGAGACTTCATCCAGCTTGACCAGTTCCTGAAAAAGACGGACCGGATCAGCTCGGGCGGGGAGACCGGAGCCTACCTTGAAGCGCACAAGATCACACTGAACGGAAAGAAGGTCACCGAAAAGAGAAAGAAGCTTCGCGCCGGAGACATGCTCAAGATCGACGGCGACGAATACAAGCTGACCGGAGCCTAGCCATGAAGTGCGTGAAATTCCGGCTGATCCAGATCCGCAATATGGAGGATACGACCATCCTGCCGGATGAAGGACTCACTATCTTCACGGGCGAAAACGGCAGCGGGAAGACGAACCTGATCGAGGCGGTCTATTACGCCTCCATAGGGAAATCCTTCCGCACGGGAAACGACAACGAAATGATCCGGCTGGGGGACGAGGAAGGCACCATCCTCCTCGACTTCACCATCCGCGACGTCTCGCATACCATCAAAGTGAAACTGACGAGGAACCAGGGCAAGAAAATCTTCTTCAACGACAACCCTGTCCGTAAAAAAGACCTCATGGGCCTCTTCCGCACCGTCATCTTCACCCCTGACGAACTCCAGCTCATCAAAGGCGCCCCCGTTTTCAGGAGGCGCTTCCTTGATATGGAAATCTCCCAGGTCTCCCCGCGCTACTATGCCGAACTCCTCCGCTACACCAGAGCCGTCCAGCAAAGAAACGCAGCCTTCAGGAACGCCAGGATGACAGGCATCATCCCGGATACCGACATCTGGGACGAACAGATCGGGAAATGCGCCGCCTACATCGTGAGGAAACGCCTTGAAACCTTGAAAAAGATGAACGGTACCGTCCCCGATATGGAATCCGCCCTTACAGGAAACAGGGAAAACCTCGAAATCCGCTACAAACAAGCCGGATCCGACGAGCCGAGATTCGACGAAGAATGGTTCCTCGAACGCCTCGCTGCCTACCACGAAGAAGACGCCAAATTCTGCCACACCTCCGTAGGCCCGCACAGAGACGACCTTACCTTCTTCATGAACGGCATGGACATCTCCATCTACGGCTCCCAGGGCCAGCAGCGGACAGCCATCCTCGCCATGAAACTCTCCGAGATGGAATATATCAAAGAAGAAACCAGCGAATACCCCGTCCTCCTTTTGGACGACATCGGAAGCGAGCTGGACAGCAAAAGAAGAAAAGCCCTCATGAACTTCCTCGAAACAAGAAATATCCAGACCATGGTCACAGGCACCGACGTGCCCTTTGACCATAAGGCGAAGATTATCGAAGTGGGGAAGGAATGAGGGAAAGATAGAAGAGTATAAGGGTACGAAAAAAGGACTCATCAAGAGTCCTTTTTTCGTTGTCAGACTACGCTGACGACACCAGAAAACCGCGATAAAACCGCGTGGAACTTCACCCCTTTCACCAGCGTCAGTATCAAGGATAGTCTGGATCCACCCCGACGGGCAGGTTAAAACCTTTCGTACCGACGAGTTCCGATATTATAAATGAAAACTGTAAAACGCTCATTCGATATTATCCATCAGTAACGAAGCGGAGGACTTTGACCTGCCCCAGCGGGGAAGAAGTACCGGCCAATCTTTTAACTGTTGCCAGGAAAGGGGTGCAGTATTCATTGAGATTTAAAATACAAAAAAGTTCCTCGAGCAGAGCGAGGTTGTACGGGTTTTGCTTTTCTTCCTTCAAATCAAGGCTGCTGAGATAGAAGGATTAAATGAACCCCTTTCGCCTCGCAGGCTCGGCAAAAGCTTTCCCCTAACGGGGACAGCTTTTGCCGCTGGTGCTGTTTCCCTTTTTCTTACTCCCTTTATCCATCCCAAAAATGTTTCACGTGAAACATTTTGCTTCCTCTTTTCTAAAAATTGTTTCACGTGAAACAATTGAAAGGGGCTGTGACAAAATCCGTTAAAACGTTGCTTCTTCCTTTTCTCGAGCGAAGCGAGGTTTAAGGGTGTTAACCTTGCTCCGAAGGAGAAGGTCCTGGCGAAGCCAGGGAATGAGATGTAGTTCTCGAGCAAAGCGAGGTTTTGAGGTTTTCAGACAGAACCAATAAATACATTTGTTAGATAATCCGTTAATGAAATATCCCAATGGAAAAAGGAGCTGTGACGAGATGATTGTACATTTCGTCATAGCTCCTTGATTTTCCTTTTTCAGTCCCATTTTTTCTCAGGCATGTGCTGGAGGATGTTTTCTGCTTCCTGTTCTGAGATTTCGTTGATGGGTTTGTGGATGAGGAGGGCGAGGAGTTTTCTTTTTTCTTCGGCTCCGCTGTGTTTCTGGAATATGTTTTCTTTGTATCTGTGGATGAGGATATCTCTGGCTTCTTCGTATTCGCTGTAGCCGCAGCCGATGATGGAGCGGACTTGCTGGAAGGTGTAGTGGGGGTATTTCTTGAGGAGGAGGACGGCTCTGTGTTTGATATTCCTGTCGAAGATTCTCTGACAGTTGGGGCAGAGTTTCTGGTTCTTGTCCTTCTGGTCGAAGAGAGCTCCGCACCAGGCGCAGGGTTTGTAGCCGGCGGCGGCTTCGCCTTTCCTGATTTTGAGGACTTCTGTCATGAGGTTCTGGAAGGGCTGCTTCAGTTTGTCGTTTCCGACGTGGCCTTCGACCCAGTTTTCAATCCATTTTTCCTCGCCTTCGGTGAGGTCCTGACTGTACATTTTCTGCTCTTCTTCGATTTTATGGTTGACGGGATCCAAAGTCGAGTAGGCTTTTTCCTTTTTCTGCCTGGGGCCTGCGATGAAGCGGATGTCTTTGAATCGTTTCCCGAATTCGTCTTCGGAGAGGCGTTTCAAAAGGTCGCCTTTCATCATGAAGAGGTGCTGGAGGAAGACGGAGTTCGTGACGGCGATGACCAGGGTGTCGTCTTTCCAGCTTTTGATGTAGGATTCCTTGGCGAGCATGTCGCCGACGATGTTCTTCCACCGTTTCTGGAAGAGGAAGAACTGGAAGCCGTCATTTCCGAAGATTTTCTTGCTGGTGATGGAGTCGGAGAAGACCTGGTCGATGCCGGCCATGACTTTATATCGTTTGCCTTTGTCTTTATGGTTTTCTTCCATGATGCCCTCCTTCGATGATTTCTTTCTTCCATTATACTATAAATTTCCCGGATTATGACTTTCCGCATTTGGCACAAGGTTTACCGAAAGGTATGGAAAACAATTGTCTTATTCTAATTTGTTATAATTCGTTTAGATTCTATTAACTCTTTCTATGTTATGAATTATAATATATATATGCATTTGTTGGAATGAATTCCGAAAGGGGGGATTTCCTTTGGCTGATGAAATCAAGGACGGCAAGGTAGACGTTACCCGTTACATGGTCAAGGAAGGCGAAAAGGTCAATCTGAAGAAATACAGCACGAAGTGCGATGTTTCTATAGACAAGTCTCAGGTGAAGAATCTGTATTTCCCGCAGGTGATCGAAAAGCTCAAGGATCTGCAGGAGAAATTGTACGCGCAGAATACGTACGGGCTCGTGGTCGTGCTCCAGGCGATGGATGCGGCCGGCAAGGACGGTACGATCAATCATGTCTTTGCAAGTTTGAATCCTGGCGGTGTGAAGGTGGTTTCCTTCAAGCAGCCGACTACGGAGGAAAAAGACCACGATTACATGTGGCGTATCAATAAGGCGCTGCCGGAACGCGGGGATATCGGGATTTTCAACCGTTCGCAGTATGAGGATGTCATCGTGACGCGCATCCATGACCTGGTCCATCAGGGCCAGCTGCCACAGAATCTGGTGAATAAGAATATCTGGGAAGAACGCTACGAGCAGATCAATAACTGGGAGAAGTACCTTCGTCAGAACGGGTTCATGATGATCAAGATTTTCCTCCATGTATCGAAGGAAGAGCAGCAGAAGCGCCTGATCGACCGTATCGTGAACCAGCAGAAAAACTGGAAATTCTCGATGTCGGATATCAATGAAAGGCAGTACTGGGACCGCTATCAGGAGCTGTATGAGGAAATGATTTCGAAGACGTCGAAAGACATTTCGCCATGGTTCATCATACCGGCAGACCAGAAGTGGTACACCCGCTACATCGTCGCCCTCATCACGCTGCAGGCGCTGAAGAAAATCGATCCGCAGTTCCCGAAGCTGGATCCGGAAGTACAGAAGCAGCTGGAAACGTTCAAGAAGCTCATCGCCCAGGTGGACGTGAAGGAACTGGCAGAAATCCAGACGACGCTTTCCGAGAAGGCATCGAAGGAAAACAAGGAAAACTAAAACAACAAAATAAAATGTAAAGGGGAAACCTGTCATGGAGAACGAGACAAAAGGAAAGACCGAAGTAAATGATGTCAAAGAAATCAAAGACGTAAAAGACTACAAGGATGCGAAAATAAAAATTGACATCGATAGATACCGCGTCAAGGAAGGCGATACGATCAACCTTAAGAAGTTCGCCACGTACTGCGATCAGGATGTGGACAAGAGTGCCGTGAAGAACTATGCATTCCCGCAGGCACTTGATGAAATCAGCCTGTTGCAGGCGAAGCTTTTCGCGCAGAGCACTTACGGGCTCATCATCGTCCTGCAGGCGATGGACGCTGCCGGCAAGGACAGCACAATCAAGCACGTATTCTCTCATCTCGATCCGAACGGGGTCCACGTCGTTTCCTTCAAGCAGCCGACCGAAGAGGAAAAGGACCACGATTACATGTGGCGCATTAACAAAGCCCTTCCACGCCGCGGGGATATCGGCGTATTCAACCGTTCCCACTATGAAGACGTCATCGTTTCCCGCGTCCATAATCTGATCGAGCAGGGCAAGATGCCGAAGAACCTCATCAGCAAGGATATCTGGGATATACGCTACCGTCAGATCCGCGACTGGGAAACGTACCTGAATGAAAACGGCTTCCCAATCCTCAAGATTTTCCTGCACGTATCGAAGGATGAACAGCGCGACCGCCTGGCCGAACGAATCCTCAACAAGCAGAAGAACTGGAAATTTTCCATGGCAGATATCAACGAACGCCGCTACTGGGACCGTTACCAGGAACTGTACAGCGAAATGATTTCCGAAACCTCCCTGAAAGAGGCGCCATGGTACATCGTCCCGGCTGACCAGAAATGGTACACTCGCTACGTCGTCGCCCAGATCGTCATCAAGGCACTGAAGGACATCGCGCCGAAGTTCCCTGAAATGTCGAAGGAAATCAAGGATCAGCTCGAAGAATTCAGGAAGCTAATCGAAAGCGGCTCCGTCGGCATGATCGAGGAAATGCAGGACATGATGCTCCCCTCTGACAAGTAATAAAAGAAACGCATAAAATAGCAGCGTATTTCTGATTTCCTTGATAAGAAGGAAGCAGAAACGCCCATTTTACCGCAGGTACAAATTAAGGCAGGCCATAAAAAAGAAGCGGAAGGAGGATAAGAAGAATCACGTCCTTAACCGCTTCTTTTCATTATGGTATAATGGAATAGATACTAGGAATAGAAACTTTGAAATTATTGAAATGATTGATTGCGAGAGGTGAAACTTATGAAGAAAATTATTGCGGCTATGATCGCACTGGCAGCAGTTTCCAGCGCAGCATACGCATCTCCTCTGACGACGTACCAGAAGGGACAGACTGAAATCAACGTAGGCATGTGGGACGTATCCGCGAAATCCAATGGCTATAAATCCGACGGCGAATGGAACTTCACCGGCGGCCTGACATACGGCATCAATGACAAATGGGCTGCTCAGTACCAGTACACAGGCCTTTCCACCGACCACACCGGCGGAAATATGAACGAACTGAATGCTCTCTACTCCATCAATCCGGAAGTGGCAGCCTTCGGCGGCTGGAACCGCATACATATGTCCGACTTCCCGGACCGCGTATTCGGCTCTTCCGACCGTACAAACAACGTAGCCCAGTTAGGCCTCATTGCCCGTCATCCGCTGACCGACGGCCTTGACGTCTATGCCAAAGGCGCCCTCGGCACCGAGCAGACCACCATGTGGGAAGCAGGCGTCGACCTCGCTATCGATGAAGACCTTGACCTGAACGCAGGCTACCATTACCTGAATACCAAAGGAAATGACGACAACAACGTCTCCTATAAAGGCTTCATGGCAGGCGTATCCTACCGCTTCGGCGGCTCCAATGAATATGGCACCGGAACAAATGGCATGATCGACGACTCCGCTTATGCAAGAGCCAACCAGGAAGAAAGAGTATCCACAGTCTCCACTGTCCAGAAATCCGAAACCCCGGCAGCCGTAGTCACCACTACAAACAATGCCGGCGCAGAAACGACCGTCCAGGTCCCGGCTGATACACCAGTCGCAGCACCGGAAAACGACTACTATTTCAATAGCGTCCTCTTCAACGAAGACTCCTCCGACATCATCCCGGCACAGAAAATCAACCTCGATGCATTCGTCAAAGAAGCCAAGGAAACAGGCCACGTCTTCAAACTCGTAGGCCGCACCGATGCCACAGGCTCCGCTGACTACAACGAAAACCTCGCATCCAGACGCATCAAAGCTGTCAGAGACTATGCCGTCTCCAAAGGCGTTGACGCTTCCAAACTCGTAGAAATGGTCAAAGGCTCCGAAGGCTCCACAGGCAAGAACGAAGGCGACAGAAGAGTCGATATCTTTGAACATAAGTAAGATTTGGAAATTGATAAAAGAGAAAAGATACGAAGATACGAAAAAAGGGCTCATCGAGAGTCCTTTTTTCGTTGTGAGCGTTACTCACAAAACCGCACAACCGGACTTCGTCCGTGGAAATGCAACTCATCCGTCTCATACACTAATTTATGCGCCATTTATAGCATTACCATTACCGACAACTGGTATATGAGACACCTTCCCTTCCAGGGCAAGGTTAAGACCGGCCTACGGCCCTTCTTCCCAAATCCTCCCAAATCAAAATACCCCGCAGCATCGCTTATGCTGCGGGGTTCCTTTTTTTATTCTTTTTCCACGAAATCCAGTATTTCCAAGGGATGGTTCACGAAGTGTTTTCCTCCTCTGGCTCTGAGGAAGGTTTCGGGGCGGAAGCCCCAGGTGACGGAGAGGCAGGGGAGGTGGGAGTTTCTGGCTGTTTCTATGTCCACTTCTGTGTCTCCGACGTAGATGGCATCCTCGGGTGTGAGGGAAAGATCGCTCAGGATTGCATTGATCATGTCTGGAGCGGGTTTTCGGTGGATATCCGGTTTGTTTCCTTTGACGATGTCAAAAAGGCCTTTAAGGTACATTTCCGTGAGTTTTTTGACAGGGGCTTCGTCTTTGTTGGAGGCTACGGCTGTTTTGATTCCTTTTTCTCTCAGTTTTTTGAGGAGCTCGGGGATGCCTTCGTAGGGGCTGGTTTTTCTGTGGTTTCTTGGATAGAGGTCGGAGAAGATGGCGCGGCATTTCTGGATTTCTTCTTCGGTGACGGCATAGCGGGAAGCGGGGATGGTTTCGCAGAGGTCGATGAGGTCCTGACCCTGGCAGCCTCTGGCAAGAGCGATGATTTTTGCGATGTCGTCGTGAATGCCGCTTCCAAAGCAGAGTTTGACTTCGTCTCTGGTGAAGTAGTGGGGAAGGCCCATGGCTTCGAGGGCGTTGTTGGAGGCGGTGGTGATGTCGGTGATGGTATCGAGGATGGTTCCATCCATATCAAAAATGACGGCTTTGATCATAGTTGTTCCTTTCTTTTTGCATTTTCTTTTGTTTTATTATACCTGTCTCATTCCTTCATTTCCATTTTCCTTAGGCGTTGCGGATTTCTCAAGAAATGCTGTCTCTTTTTTTGCTATAATGGGAATAATTATTTTCTTAAGGGGGAATGACCATGCATATGACGTGGCCTTTGATGGCCGTGATGCTTTTGACGGTGGCTTTTGTCATCGGTGTGGGAATTTTTCAGTCGCGCAAGGTCAGGTCGGCTGAGGGATACAGTGTCGGCGGAAGGAGTGCCGGGGTGCCCATGGTGGCCGGCGGGATTGCCGGGACGGTGGTCGGCGGCGGTGCGACGGTGGGTACGGCGCAGCTGGCGTACAGTGTGGGGCTTTCGGCATGGTGGTTCACTCTGGGAAGCGGGATTGCTTTCATCCTGATGGGGATTTTCTATGCACAGAAAATGCGCTCGACGGGGCTTTCTACGATTCCGCAGTTTCTGGGGATGCATTACGGGAGGCGGGCGGAGCGTCTGTCTTCGGTGATTTCTTCGATAGGGATTCTTCTTTCGGCGGTGGCGAGCTGCCTGCCCGGGATGGAAATCATTTCCTCGATCTTCGGCGTGGGCGAGCTTCCAGCGGCAATCATCCTGATGACGCTTGTCGCGGCGTATACGTTTTTTGGCGGGATGAAGAGTGCGGCCATCGGGGGCATCCTCAAGATGGCTGTCATCTGGCTTTCCCTTTTCGTCTGCGGTTTCGAAGCATATGAGGTGCTGGCTTCTTCGTCCGTGGCAATTCCTCCGTCTCATCTGGATCTTTTCGGACGCGGGTTCGAGGTGTCGATGTCGAATCTGTTCTCGATGATTGTCGGCGTCCTTTGCACGCAGACGTATATCCAGTGTATTTTCTCGGCAGATACGCCGATTACGGCCGCGGCCGGCTGCATCACGGCGGCGCTGATTGTCATTCCTGTCGGGCTTCCGTCTGTGGCTGTCGGTATGTACATGAGCGCTTTTGATCCGAATGTGGTGCCTGTTTTGACGCTTCCTACGTACTTTACGAATCATGCGTCCTTCTTGGTCGGCGGTCTTGCGATGGGCGGCATCGTGCTGTCTCTCATCAGCTCGATCGGCGGGCTGTCTTTGGGAATCGGGACGATGCTTGTGACGGATATCCTGATGCCGATCCTGCATCTCCAGGATGACAAGGCGCTTCTCCGTCTGACAAAAATTTCTGTCCTCTCTGTCATGGCAGCGGCTTGTGTGATTGCGGCGATGAACAGGGGAACGCAGGTCCTTTTCTGGAATTACCTCTCCATGGGCCTTAGAGGCGGCGGCATTTTCCTTCCGCTGACGCTTTCGGTCTTCTTCCCTGGGCATTTGAAGAGGGGATGGGCGGTGCTCTCCATGGCAGGGAGCACTGTGGCGGCCATCCTCGCCGTCGTTCTTCATCTTCCGATTGATTCCCTCTTCGCGGGTCTCATCGTGAGCGTCCTCCTGATCCTTCCCGGACTCAGGCTGAAGAGAGTGGATGGGGAATAGAAATGGTCTGAGAAAATAAATGATAAATAAAAGGCTGTGAAGAAATGTGCAATCATTTCTTCACAGCCTTTTTTGCGTGGGTATTCGATTAGAGGATTAACTAACATGTTTATATATTTGCATTAACTGAAAACCATAAAACCTCGCTTCGCTCGCAGAAATGAACCTCCTCAGGCGCATCCGCGCCAGCTCCCCCTACGGGGCGAGCTCTGACACCCTTAAACCAAGGCTGAGGCCTTGAGGAAAACCGTAAAACCTCGCTGCGCGAGAGGAACTACATCTCATCCGTCGCCTTCGGCGACACCTTGGTATGATTCAACAAGAAAGACAGAATAATATCATAAATATATTAGGAGGTCATTCTTATGCCATGTAAAACCAAAGCGTCCCCGGAGGAAATGTTAGACCAGATTGCTTCATATCTCTATCAGGGTGTTACGATTACCCAGGCAGCTGAAAATCTTCATATGAGCCGCATAACATTCAGAAAATGGGTTCTCCGGTATAAAGAGGAGGGCTTTAAGGGATTGCGGCCCAGGCAGCATTTGTCTTACTACTCCAATCAGATGAAGATCCAGGCCGTAAAGGAATATCTTAAAGGCGGCGTTTCCATGCTTTCCGTCTGTGCCAAATACAGAATTTCCGGCACTCTCTCCCTTAAAACATGGATTGAGGCGTATAATGAGCATAAGTTGACAGACCTCGTTTCTGAAGGAGGAGATCTTATGGGCAAACGCCAGCAATCGGTCAAGGAAGAGCGAGTCAGAATCGTTCAGGAGTGCATCGCCAGTGGATGCGATTACAACAAGATAGCCAAGAAGTACAACATGTCCTACCAAACACTCTACACATGGGTAAAAAAGTTCAAGGAGATGGGAGAAGTTGGTCTTGAGGATTACAGAGGAAAGCCAATCAGGCTCCAAACGCCCCGGACCGAAGAAGAACGGCTGCGTCAGGAGAATGCCAGATTTCTTGAAGAGAAGAAGGATCTTATAGCAGAGATTGCCCTGCTAAAAAAAAAGATGGAGATAGAGGAAAGGTTGCGTTCCTCGAAGGATTCAGCCTTACTCACCTTCTCAGAGATTTTAAAGCCATAAAAGAAGTCCATGAAGAAACCAACATCTCCATAGAAAGTCTCTGCCGACTCTCAAAGGTCTCCAGGGCAGCTTATTACGGCTGGCTGAATCATATTAAGAGCGGCCGTGAACTGCTGAGAGAAAAGGTCGCACAGG
>ERZ825384.376-NODE-376-length-59008-cov-3.879260_pt1 | contig 59008 bp, 55 predicted proteins | sample MGYA00519931_ERZ825384 | MGnify/ENA primary metagenome ERZ825384 (study PRJEB31778, sample SAMEA3449200) | human gut metagenome | biome: human gut; feature: human-associated habitat; material: faeces | place: United Kingdom | collected 2010/2012 ...
GCTTTTACGTCACACACAGGTTCTTTGTTACTTTCTTCACTGAAGAAAGTAACGTCCCCCTCGTTCCCTCGTATTCCCCGCCTCTCCCACCACACCCCTGATAGGAGGAATCCGCCATGGCCGACTGCCTGACGCTGAAAAAATCCAACTGCAAGAACTGCTATAAGTGCATCCGCCACTGCCCGGTTAAGTCCATCCGCTTTTCGGGCAACCAGGCCTATATCATTGGCAACGAGTGCATCCTGTGCGGCCAGTGCTTTGTGGTCTGCCCGCAGAACGCCAAGGAAATCGTGGATGAAACCGAAAAGGTGCGCGTGCTGCTGCAGTCCGGCGCGCCGGTGATCGCCAGCCTCGCGCCCTCCTTTGCCGCCAACTATGAGGGCGTGGGCATCGAGAGCATGCGCAAAGCCCTCAAAGCCCTGGGCTTTACCGATGCGGAGGAAACCGCGCTGGGCGCAACCATCGTAAAGCGCGAGTACGAGCGCATCCTCAAGGAGGAAAAGCGCGACGTGCTCATCTCCTCCTGCTGCCATAGCATAAACCTGCTGATTCAGAAATACTATCCCGCCGCCCTGCCCTTCCTGGCCGACGTCGCCTCGCCCATGCAGGCGCACTGCAAGGATATCAAAAAGCGCTATCCCGGCGCGAAAACCGTCTTTATCGGCCCCTGCGTGGCCAAGAAGGACGAGGCCGAGCATTACCAGGGCATCACCGATGCGGTGCTGACCTTTGAAGAGCTGACCGCCATGCTGGACGCCAAGGGCATTGCGCTGGAAAAAACGCGCGATCACGATGCGCAGAGCCGCGCGCGCTTCTTCCCCACCACCGGCGGCATCCTCAAAACCATGGCGCAGGACGCGCCCGGCTATACCTACCTGGCGCTGGATGGCACCGAAAACTGCAAGGCCGCCCTGCGCGATATCGAAAGCGGCAAGATTCACCATTGCTTTATTGAGATGTCCGCGTGCGTGGGCAGCTGCATCGGCGGCCCCATCATGGAAAAGCAGCACCATATGCCGCTCAAGGATTACCTGTCCATCGCCGGCTACGCGGGCGATCAGGATTTTGATATCGCCCAGCCCGATGAAACCAGCCTGCGCAAGCACTTTGAGTGGATCGAGCGCAAGGCGCAAATGCCCTCCGAAACTGAGATCAACCAGATTCTGCGCGAAAAGATGGGCAAAACCAAGCCCTCCGATCAGCTCAACTGCGGCTCCTGCGGCTATAATACCTGCCGCGAAAAAGCCATCGCCATCTATCAGGGCAAGGCGGATGTGAGCATGTGCCTGCCCTTCCTGAAGGAAAAGGCCGAGTCCTTCTCCGATAACATCGTCAACAACACCCCCAACGGCCTGATCGTGCTCAACGACGATCTGGAGGTGCAGCAGATCAATAACGCCGCCCGCCGGATCATGAACATCCGCGCCGCCTCCGACGTGCTGGGCGAGCCGGTGGTGCGCATCATGGATCCCACCGTGTTCATGCAGGCGCGCACCACGGGCCGCGATATCCGCGATCACCGCGCCTATCTGCCCGAATATCAGAAGTATGTGGAGCAAACCGTGGTGTACGACCGCGAGTATCACCTGCTGATCTGCATCCTGCGCGATGTGACCGATGAGGAAACCCAGCGCGAAAAGAAGGAATCCATCAGCCGCCAGACGGTGGAAATCGCCGACAAGGTGGTGGATAAGCAGATGCGCATCGTGCAGGAGATCGCCTCGCTCCTGGGCGAAACCGCCGCGGAAACCAAGATTGCCCTGACCAAGCTGAAGGAGTCGATTTCTGATGAATGATCTTTGCGCGGATATCGGCTATAAAAGCATCAACCACTATGGCGAGCAGCTGTGCGGCGACCATGTGGATATTGTGGAGCAGGGCGATAACTCCACCGTCATCGTGCTGGCCGACGGTCTGGGCAGCGGCGTAAAGGCCAGCATCCTGTCCACGCTGACCAGCAAGATCATCTCCACCATGATGGCCGAGGGCCTGAGTCTGGAGGACTGCGTATCCACCATCGCTGCCACGCTGCCCGTGTGCTCGGTGCGCGGGGTGGCGTATTCTACCTTCACCATCATGCACCTGATCGATAACCAGCGGGTGGAGATCATCCAGTATGATAACCCCAGCGTCATCATGCTGCGCGAGGACGAGCACTACGATTACCCCAAAACCGAAATGAGCATCGGCGGCAAAAAGATCTATAAGTCCGTCATCAAGCTCCAGGAGGGGGATATCTTTGTCGCCATGAGTGACGGCTGCCCGCACGCGGGCATCGGCATGGCCTATAACTTTGGCTGGAAGCTGGAGGATATCGTCTCCTTTGTGGAAACGCTGGCCCCCGTGGGCTATACGGCCAAGACGCTTTCCACCATGCTGGTGGACGAGTGCAACAAGCTTTACGGCCAAAAGCCCGGCGACGACGCCACGGCCTGCGTGGTGCGCATCCGCAAGCGCGTGCCGATGAACCTGCTGTTCGGCTCGCCCGCGCACCGGGATGACGACAACCGCATGCTGTCGCTGTTCTTCTCCAAGGAGGGCAAGCACATCGTCTGCGGCGGCACCACCTCCACCGTGGTGGCGCGCTACCTGCACAAGGAGCTGCGACCCAGCCTGAACTTTGTGGCCGATGATATCCCGCCCACCGCTGAAATCGAGGGCGTGGATCTGGTTACGGAGGGCGTCATCACCGTCAACAAGGTGCTTTCCTACGCGCAGGATTATCTGAAGGATAACGAAACCTACTCCCAGTGGGCTTACAAGCAGGACGGCGCGTCGCAGATTGCGCGGCTTTTGTTTGAAGAGGCTACGGATATCAACTTCTTTGTCGGCCGCGCCATCAACCCCGCGCACCAGAACCCCGATCTGCCCATCAACTTTTCCATCAAGATGAACCTGGTCAAGGATCTGTGCGACTGCCTGCAGAAGATGGGCAAGCGGGTCAAGGTGAGCTATTTCTAATCCAACATTCATTCTGGAAGGAGCGCAATGCCATGCGTAAGTTCGATACCAAGGTACAATACCTCAAATATAAGGTGCTGCGCGAGGTGGCGCGGCAGGCGTGGCAGGATACGCTGCTGGAAAACGTGCTGGATATTCCCAAGATCATTGTGCCTGGCAAGCAGCCCACCATGCGCTGCTGCGTATACAAGGAGCGCGCCATCCTGGCCGAGCGCGTCAAATTGGCCATGGGCGGCAGCGCCGACAACCCCAACGTGATCGAGGTCATCGACATCGCCTGCGACGAGTGCCCTGTGGGCGGCTATGAGGTGACAAACGCCTGCCGCGGGTGCCTGGCGCACCGCTGCGAGGATGTGTGCCGCCGCGGCGCAATCAGCTTTGATGAAAACCATGTGGCGCACATTGATAAGACAAAGTGCGTGGAGTGCGGCCAATGCGCCAAGGTGTGCCCCTACACCGCCATCGTCAGCCGCAAGCGTCCCTGCCAGAACGCCTGCAGGGTGAAGGCCATTTCCATGAACGAGGAAAAGGCCGCCACCATCGATAACAATAAATGCATTTCCTGCGGCGCGTGCGTGTACCAGTGCCCCTTCGGCGCGATCATGGATAAATCCTATATGCTCAACGTGATCGATCTGCTGCGCAAGAGCGAGCAGGGCCGCAGCTACAAGCTGTACGCCATCGTGGCGCCCTCCATTTCCAGCCAGTTCAATTATGCCAGGCTGGGTCAGGTGATTTCGGGGCTGAAGGCGCTGGGCTTCCACACGGTGGTGGAGGCGGCGCTGGGCGCGGACATGGTGGCCGAGGCCGAATCCCGTGAGCTGGCCGAAAAGGGCTTCCTGACCTCCTCCTGCTGCCCGGCGTTCGTTACCTACATCCGCCAGAGCTTCCCGCAGCTGCTGCCCATGGTATCGCACAATCTGTCGCCCATGGCGGCCATCGCGCGCTTTATCAAGGAGACCACGCCCGACGCAAAGACCATCTTCATCGGCCCCTGCACGGCCAAGAAGGCCGAGGCGCAGCTGGATACGGTGAAGCCCTATATCGACGCGGTGCTGACCTTTGAGGAGCTGCAGGCGCTCTTTGACAGCCGGGATCTGGACATTACCACGCTGCCAGAGGATGTGCTGGACAACGCGTCCTACTTTGGCCGCATCTTTGCCCGCAGCGGCGGCCTGAGCGACGCGGTGGCCGAGGGGCTTAAGGAGCAGAACATTGACTTTGACCTCAAGCCCTGCGTGTGCGACGGCATCGAGGCCTGCCGCATGGCACTGCTGAAAAAGAGCAAGAACGCGCTGGACGCGAACTTTATCGAGGGCATGGCCTGCCTGGGCGGCTGCATTGGCGGCGCGGGCTGCCTGACCCACGGCGAAAAAAACAAGGCCGAGGTGGACAAGTACGGCCGCGAAGCCTACGAAAAAACCATTGCCGACGCGACCTCCGTGCTGAAGTGAGGGACGAGGAAGATGGGAACGTTGCTTTCTTCAGTGAAGAAAGTAACAAAGAACCGGTTTTGGCGTAAAAGCTGCTTGTGTTAAACCGGGGGTGCCTCTGGCCACCTGTTGTCCTGCCTTCGCAGCAGTGAAAAATTGAATCGCCCGGTTCGGAGTAAACTCTGCCTGGGCGATTTTTCATTTTCCCCATGGCCTGGCTTCGCCTGCGCTGCGCCGATTAAAATCGGCGTGCCACGGGGGCATGGTTGGGTGCGGGAATCAGGCGCAACGATTGTTGGAAAGGGGCCACATGCATGCAGCAGTATTCATTCGGTGCAGGTCAACCGCACAAGTAAAAAAGCCTTCTCCCAAACGGGAGAAGGTGCTGAGCGTAGCGAAGCGGATGAGGGGGAAAGGGAGATTATTTAAGAAATCAGCGCATTCTTCCCCCATGCACAGCGCGGTACAGCATCCGCGCGCACAGGTCGATCGGGCCGCGGCCATCGCGCACAACGCCGCAGCGCTGCGCGTCCACGCAGATATCCAGGTCGATCACCGTGCTGGCGCGGCCGATCACGGGCAGGGGATAGATCAGCTGATGCAGCAGGATCTCGCCGCTGAGCTGGCATATCTGCCCGTTTTCCAGCGCAAGACCATACTTTTCGGCCACGTGCGCCGCGATTTCCCGCGCCTGCGCGTCGGCATGGCGCACGGTGGGGCGGCCGCAGCGCGCGCGGTAAGCGCGATAGTCAAAGGCGATGTGCACGCGCCGCGCATACCCGGCAGGCACGGCGGCGGGCGGCATCAGCCAATCCCTCAGATAGGGCAGGACGCTTTCGCAGGCCATGGCGGGTTACAGGGTTTTCAGCATCGTGCGGTCCACGCGGCGATACAGCAGCAGGCACACGGCCAGCGATACCACCTCGGCGATGGGGAAGCTCCACCACACCGCGCTCAGGTCGCCCAGGCGGCTGAGCAGCCACGCGGCGGGCAGCAGCACCATCAGCTGGCGGCACAGGCTGTTGACCAGGCTGTACACGCCCTTGCCCACGGCCTGGAACACCGTGCCCAGCGTGATGCCGACGGCGGCCAGGATGAAGCTGAGGCTGATCACGCGCAGCGCCGGGCAGCCCACGGCGGTCAGATCGCCCGCGCCCTCGGCCTCAAAGAGGCTGAGCAGCACCTGCGGAATGGTCATAAACAGCAGCATGCCCACGGCCATGATCACAATGGCCATGCGCAGCGCCACGCGCACGGCAGCGTACACGCGCTCGCGCAGATGCGCGCCGTAGTTGTAGCCCACAATGGCCACCAGGCCGTTGCTCAGGCCGAACACCGGCATAAAGACGAAGGATTGCAGCTTAAAGTACGCGCCCAGCACGTTGACGGCCACGTTGCCAAAGCCCAGCAGGATCATGTTCATCAGCACATTCATGACCGACGAGATGGCCTGCATCACAACGCTGGGGATGCCCACGGCCAGGATGTCCGTCAGCACCGCGCCGTGCGGGCGGAAGAAGGGGTGCAGGGTGAGATGCAGCTCATGGTTGCGCGTCTGGTTCAGGATGAAGCCCAGGAACATGCCGCAGAACTGGCCGATCACCGTGGCGATGGCCGCGCCGGCAATGCCCATGCGCGGGCAGCCCAGCAGGCCGAAGATCATGATGGGGTCCAGGATGATATTGACAATCGCGCCCAGCAGCTGCGTGGCCATGGACAGCGTGGTGTTGCCGGTGGCCTGCAGCATGCGCTCAAACACCACCGACATGAAAAGCCCCAGGCAGAACACCGTGACGATGAACAGGTACTCCTCGCCCAGCTTTTGCAGGTTGGCGTCGTCGGTGAACAGGTGCATGTACACCTTGCTCAGGAACAGCCCAAACAGGCAGAACAGCGCCACGCCGCACAGCTCCAGGAAGATGCCGTGCTTGGCCGCGTCCAGCGCCGCGTCGCCGCGCTTTTCGCCCAGGCGGCGGCTGATCAGGCTGTTGATGCCCACGCCCAGACCCGTGGATACGGCGATCATGAGCATCTGCACCGGGAACACCAGCGATACGGCGGTGAAGGCGTCGGCGCTGTAGCGCGCCACAAAGATGCCGTCCACCACGTTGTAAAGCGCCTGTACCAGCATGCTGATCATGATGGGCACGGCTACCTTGGGTACCAGCTTATTCATGGGCATTGTGCCCAGCATTTTGCTTCTTTCCTGCTGCTGCATTGCGTTCTCCTTTACATGCGTTGTAGTAAGTGCAATCCAGTATGATAGCAGCATTTTTACCCTGCGTCAAGGGGTCAAACAAGGCAAAATCAGGCCGTGGCGGGGTGACAAAACGGCGGGGATATGCTATAATCGCTTCATAAACCCGGTGATCTATATATTTAAGGAAGCGTTTTTTTCCTGCGGAATGCTGAAAGGAGTCCCTTACAGAATGAAAATCAAAGAGCTGATGCCTCTGATTGAGGCTCAAAACGATGCGCCTGGCGCGGATCTGGAACGGGAGGTATTGTGCGGCTATACCTGCGATCTGCTCAGCTGGGTGATGGCCCACGGCGCGGAGGGCATGGCCTGGGTGACGGTGCAAACGCATATGAACGTGATTGCCGTGGCCGTGCTGGCTGAGATGGCCTGCGTGATCCTGCCCGAAAACATCCATATGGAGCAGGAAAGCCTGGATAAGGCCGCGGCCGAGGGCCTGTGCGTGCTGCGCAGCCCGCTCAGCGGCTATGAAATCTGCGGCCGCATGCATGCCGCCGGCGTGCCCGATAAGGAATAACCCCATGGAGTACTTTGCCGATCTGCATATCCACTCCTGCCTGTCGCCCTGCGGCGACGAGGATATGACCCCGGCCAACATCTGCGGCATGGCCAAGCTCAAGGGCCTGGACGCCATCGCCATCTGCGATCATAACAGCGCGCGCAATCTGCCCGCCGCCCAGGAGCTGTGCGACGCCTACGGGCTGCTGCTGCTGCCCGGCATGGAGATCACCACCCGTGAGGAGGTGCACCTGCTGGGCTATTTTGAAACGGTGGAGGCTGCGCTGGCCTTTGGCGAAATGCTGCGCGGGCACCTGCCCAATAAAAAGAACAAGCCCCAGTTTTTCGGCCGCCAGCTGGTGATGAACAGCGACGACGAGATCATCGGCGAGGAGGAGGCGCTGCTCATCGGCGCGACCGATCTGCCCCTGGCCGAGGCCGCTGCGCAGGTGACGGCCTTTGGCGGCGTGCCTGTGCCCGCGCATATCAACCGCGGGGCCAACGGGCTGCTGATCAATCTGGGGCTGATGCCGCCCGAGCCCTTCTATTCCACGGTGGAGGTTTGGCGGCTGCTGCCCTGCGATGAAGGCGCGCTGCGCGGGCGGCATGTGCTGCATTCCTCCGACGCGCACTACCTGGGCGACATCCAGGAGCGCGAGCATGCGCTGCGCCTGCGCGAGGGCACCACAAGCGCGTTATTGGCCTGGATGAGATCGGTTAAAGATATTTAACTGCATAATTTATGCCAGATTATACAAAAGTTCCGCATTTATCGATAAAAAAATGCGGATTTTTTTCGTTTTTTGCGTGCAATAGCGGCATAAGTATGTTACAATACGGTGTAGTGTGCCGGATTCCATTCCGGATACAAACATGCAAGGAGGTCTTATCCCATCATGCCGGACATGAAAGAAAAGTTTGCGCAGCTTGATCAGGCGATCCAGGAGCTCAAGGATCAGCCCGGCGCGCTGATGCCCGTGCTGCAGAGAGCCCAAAACATCTTCGGCTGCGTGTCCCTGGACGTGCAGAAAAGAATCGCCGAAGGCCTGGGCGTCACCCTCAGCGAGGTATACGGCGTAGCCACCTTCTATGCGCAGTTCTCCCTGGTTCCCAGCGGCAAGTACGTTATCAGCGTATGCCTGGGCACCGCCTGCTACGTAAAGGGCTCCCAGAAGGTGCTCGATCGCCTGAGCGAAGAGCTGGGCATCCCCGTGGGCGGCACCACCCGCGACGGCCTGTTCACCCTCAACGCCACCCGCTGCCTGGGCGCGTGCGGCCTGGCCCCCGTTATGACCATCAATGAGGAAGTATACGGCCGCCTGGTTCCCGACGATATTCCCGGCATCCTGGCCAAATACAAGGAGTAAGCGATCCCATGCGCGATCTGTCGCTGCATATTCTGGATCTGGCGCAAAACAGCGTGCGCGCAAACGCGGCGCTGGTGGAAATTATGGTATCGGTGGACGAAAGCAGGCTCATTACCATCACGATCCGAGACGACGGCTCCGGCATGAGCGATGAGCTGAAAGAACGGGTGACGAGCCCCTTCGCCACTACCCGCACCACCCGCAAGGTGGGGCTGGGCATTCCGCTGATGATGCAGAACGCCCGCCTGGCCGGGGGAGACGTGCGCATTGATTCCACCCTGGGCCAGGGTACAACCCTGACCGCCACCCTGCATGGGGACAGCATTGACTGCCTGCCCCTGGGCGATTTGGCGGGCACGGTGGTATCGCTGGTAAGCGCCAATCCCGAACGGCCCGATTTTCGCCTTTCCTGCTCCTCCCCCAAGGGAAGCATGGATTTTGATACGCGCGAAATGCGGCAGGCGCTGGGGAACGTGCCCCTGAACGAGCCTGAAATTACCGCCTGGATGCTTTCCGCCATCCAGGAAGAAATAGAACCGATCTTTGGAGGTGTAATCCTATGAAATCCATGGCTGAATTGGAAGCCATCCGCAAAAAGACGCTGGAACGCATCAACCTGCGCAGGGAAGATGAAAGCGATAACGTGCGCGTGGTGGTCGGCATGGCTACCTGCGGCATCGCCGCCGGCGCCCGCCCCGTGATGCTGAAATTCATGGAAGAAATCAACAAGCGCGAAATGAGCAACGTAACCGTCTCCCAGACTGGCTGCATCGGCATGTGCCGCCTGGAGCCCATGGTGGACGTATATATGCCCGGCAAGGAAAAGGTAACCTACGTGCACATGACCCCCGAAAAGGTGGGCCGCGTCGTAGCCGAGCACATTGTCAACGGCCGCCCCGTCACCGAATTCACCATCGGCGCTGCCGAGGAATAATTATACCGCTGTCATAGGAGGAATTGCCCATGGATATCTATCGCGCACATGTGCTCTGCTGCGGCGGTACCGGTTGTACGTCTTCCGGCTCTGCGCAGATCATCGAGCGCTTTGAGCAGAAAATCAAAGAAGCCGGCCTGGAAAAGGAAGTCAAGGTTGTCCGCACGGGCTGCTTTGGCCTGTGCGAGGCTGGCCCCGTTGTTATCGTATACCCCGAAGGCACCTTCTACTCCCGCGTAAAGGTAGAGGATGTGGACGAGATCGTCTCCGAGCATCTGCTCAAGGGCCGTCATGTGCAGCACCTGGTGTATACCGATCACGCCACCCACGAGCAGAACGCCAACAAGGGCCTGCAGGATATCAACTTCTACAAGCACCAGAAGCGCGTCGCTCTGCGCAACTGCGGCGTGATCGACCCCGAAAACATTGACGAATACCTGGCCTTCGACGGCTACAAGGCGCTGGAAAAGGCGCTGACCAGCATGACCCGCGAGCAGGTCATCGACGAAATCCTCAAGTCCGGCCTGCGCGGCCGCGGCGGCGGCGGTTTTCCCACGGGCCTGAAGTGGAAGTTCACCTACAGCTCCCAGGCCGATCAGAAGTACGTGGCCTGCAACGCTGACGAGGGCGACCCCGGCGCGTTCATGGACCGTTCCGTGCTGGAGGGCGACCCGCACTGCGTGCTGGAAGCCATGGCCATCGCCGGCTACGCCATCGGCGCTTCCGAGGGCTACATCTACGTGCGCGCCGAGTACCCCATCGCCGTCAAGCGCCTGGAAATCGCCATCGCGCAGGCGCACGAATACGGCCTGCTGGGCGAAAACATCTTCGGCACCGGCTTCAACTTTGACATCAAGATCCGTCTGGGCGCGGGCGCGTTCGTGTGCGGCGAGGAAACCGCCCTGATGCGCTCCATCGAGGGCAAGCGCGGCGAGCCCACGCCCCGCCCGCCCTTCCCGGCGGTCAAGGGTCTGTTTGGCAAGCCCACCATGCTCAACAACGTGGAAACCTATGCCAACGTCGCCCAGATCATCCTCAACGGTGCGGACTGGTTCGCCTCCATGGGCACCGAAAAGTCCAAGGGCACCAAGGTGTTCGCCCTGGGCGGCAAGATCAACAATACGGGCCTGGTGGAGGTGCCCATGGGCACCCCCCTGCGCACCATCATCTACGATATCGGCGGCGGCATCCCCAACGGCAAAAAGTTCAAGGCCGTGCAGACCGGCGGCCCCTCCGGCGGCTGCCTGCCCGCAGAGCTGCTGGATACCCCCGTGGACTATGACAACCTGATCGCGGCCGGCTCCATGATGGGCTCGGGCGGCATGATCGTCATGGACGAGGATAACTGCATGGTGGATATCGCCCGCTTCTTCCTGGATTTCACCGTGGACGAGAGCTGCGGCAAGTGCACCCCCTGCCGCGTAGGTACCCGCCGCATGCTGGAAATCCTGGAGCGCATTGTAAACGGCAAGGGCGAGGAGGGCGACATCGAGCGCCTGGAGGAGCTGGCCAACACCATCAAGTCCACCGCCCTGTGCGGCCTGGGTCAGACCGCGCCCAACCCCGTGCTCTCCACCCTGAAGTTCTTCCGCAGCGAGTATGAAGCCCATATCCGCGAAAAGCGCTGCCCCGCGCATCATTGCCGCGCGCTGCTGCACTATGTCATCAATCCCGATCTGTGCCGCGGCTGCACCGCCTGCACCCGCGTATGCCCCGTGGAGGCCATTTCGGGCGAGCTGCGCAAGCCGCACCAGATTGATACCAGCAAGTGCCTCAAGTGCGGCGCCTGCGCTGAAAAGTGCAAGTTCCATGCGATCACGCGCGAGTAATAGGAGGACAGCCGAATGGATAACATGATTAACCTGACCATCGACGGCGTGCAGGTATCCGTTCCCGCCGGTACTACCGTGCTGGAAGCTGCCCGCAAGGCGAATATCAAAATTCCCACGCTGTGCTATCTGAAAAACCTCAACGCCATCGGCGCGTGCCGTATGTGCGTGGTGGAAACCGGCGCCCGCGCGCCGCAGGCCGCCTGCGTGCTGCCCGTTGCCGAGGGCATGAACGTAAAGACCAATACCCCCCAGCTGCGCAAGTATCGCCGCACGCTGCTGGAGCTGCTGCTCTCCATCCACGATCGTAAGTGCCTGTCCTGCCCCCGCAATAACAACTGCGAGCTGCAGGATCTGTGCCGCGATCTGGGCGTAGAGGATGAAACCGCTTTCGCCGGCAGCGTCAATAAGTACGCCATCGACGACGCTTCCCCCTGCGTGGTGCGCAACAACAACAAGTGCGTGCTGTGCCGCCGCTGCGTGGCCGCCTGCCATCAGCAGCAGAACGTGGGCGTCATCGGCGCGGTTGGCCGCGGCTTCAAGACGCAGATCGCCTCTCCCTGGGATTTCGAGCTGGCGCAGACCGGCTGCGTAGGCTGCGGTCAGTGCATCGTGGCCTGCCCCGTGGGCGCGCTGCAGGAGAAGGACGGCATCAAGGCCGTGGACGATCTGTTGGCCTCCGATAAGCACGTGTACGTGCAGACCGCTCCCGCCGTGCGCGCCGCGCTGGGCGAAGAGTTCGGTCTGCCCATGGGCACGCCCGTCACCGGCAAGATGGTGGCCGCGCTGCGCCGCCTGGGCTTTGAAAAGGTGTTCGATACCGATTACGCCGCCGACCTGACCATTCTGGAGGAAGGCACCGAGCTTGTGCACCGCATCCAGAATCAGGGCGTGCTGCCCATGATCACCTCCTGCTCCCCCGGCTGGGTCAAGTACTGCGAAACCTATAACGCGGACTTCATCCCCAACCTGTCCAGCTGCAAGAGCCCGCACGAAATGCTGGGCGCGGTCATCAAGACCTACTACGCGGACAAGACGGGCATCGATCCCCGCGATATGAAGGTTGTCTCCGTCATGCCCTGCACCGCCAAGAAGTTTGAGGCCAAGCGCCCCGAGCTGAACGAAAACGGCGAGCCGGATGTGGACGAGGTCATCACCACCCGCGAGCTGGCGCGCATGATCCGCGCCGCTGGCATCGACTTTGCCAGCCTGCTGGACGAAGAGTTTGACTCCGTCCTGGGCGAGAGCACGGGCGCCGGCGTTATCTTCGGCGCCACCGGCGGCGTTATGGAAGCCGCCCTGCGCTTTGCCTATGAAGTGCTGACCGGCAAGACCCTGGAGAACGTGGAGTTTGAAGCCGTTCGCGGCCTGGAGGGCGTGAAGGAAGCCAGCCTGGAACTGGGCGGCCTGAAGCTGAACATCGCCGTGGCGCATGGCACTGCCAACGCGCAGAAGGTGCTCGACAGCGTCCGCAGCGGCGAAAAGCACTATGACTTCATCGAGGTCATGTGCTGCCCCGGCGGCTGCGTCACCGGCGGCGGCCAGCCCATCGTCAAGGCCTCCGTGCGCGATGTGGTCAACGTATCCGCCGTCCGCGCGCAGGCGCTCTACACCGAGGATGCCGGCAAGGCCCGCCGCAAGAGCCAGGATAACGAGGAAGTCAAGGCTCTGTACAAGGACTACCTGGGCGAAATCGGCGGCGAACGCGCGCATCATATCCTGCACACCACCTATGTGGCCCGCGATAAGTACGCGGAGTGCAAGTAATATTTCAAGAAAGCAGAACCGGGACGCTTGTATGAGCGTCCCGGTTCTTTGCTTTTCTTACTCTCCCATCGCGTCCACCAGCACGCTGTTCATCACATCCATGCCGTGCTCGGTCAGGTACAGATGGCCATCCTGCCGCATCAGCCGCCCGTCGCGCAGCGCGGGCGCAAGCCGCGCGCCATAGACATCCCATAGCGCGCGACCATGGCGGCGGGCAAAGTCCGCCTCGTCCATGCCCTGCGTCAGGCGCAGACCCAGCATCAGGCTTTCAAACATCGCATCATCGGGCGAAATCTGCTCCGTTTCCGGCGCGTCCCTGCGCAGATAGGCAGCCAGCTCGGCCGGATTGGCGCGCCGCGTATTGCGCCACAGGCTGTGCGCCGCGCAGCCAAAGCCCAGATAATCCTCCCGCCGCCAGCAGTTGACATTGTGCCGGCACTCCTCGCCCGGCAGCGCGAAATTGCTGATTTCATACTGATGAAAGCCGTGCGCGCGCAGGATATCGCGCGCCGCGCCGTACATGGCGCGCTCCGCGTCCTCGCCCGGCAGGGTGATTTCCCCGCGCGCAAGCTGCGCGGCCAGCGGCGTGCCTTCCTCCACAATCAGCGCGTAGCACGAAATATGCTGCGGCGCAAGGCTCAGCGCCGCGGCCAGCGTATCGCGCCAATCTGCCATGGTCTGGCCGGGCAGGCCCAGCATCAGATCCAGGCTGAGCCGCTGGATGCCCGCCGCCCGCGCGATGCTAACCGCCTGGCGCACGCCGTCCATATCGTGGATGCGATTCAGCCGCCGCAGCAGCGCGGGCTGCGCGGCCTGCATGCCCAGCGATATGCGGTTGACCCCGCAGGCGGCCAGCGTATCGGCAAAGGGCTGCGTCAGCGTGCCGGGATTGCACTCCACCGTCCATTCGGCGTCCGGGGCGATATCAAAGTGCGTCCGCAGCGCCCGCGCAAGCTGTCTAAACAATGCCGGGGGCAAAAGGGACGGCGTGCCGCCGCCAAAAAACACCGTATCCGCGGCGGGATGGCCGCACTCCGCCGCGCGGCGGGCGATCTCGGCGCACACCGCGTCCGCATAGCGCGGCATATCGTTCTCGCGCCCTGGCCAGGATGCAAAATCGCAGTAGGCGCACTTGCGCGCGCAGAACGGCACATGGACATACAAACCCAGCGGCGGCATGGAAAATCGCCCTCCTTTTTGAAAAATAGCGGGGGAAGGGAACGAAAGGGGACGTTACTTTCTTCAGTGAAGAAAGTAACAAAGAACCTGTGTTGTGGACGGGAAAACTGCTGGTTTTAAGCTGGCAGGCGGCACTGCCGCCCACCTGCGATCAGCGTGCCACGGGGAGGTTGGTTGGATGGGGAAATCTGGCGCGGCGGGTAGCGATAGTTGGTGAGCGCACTCACCAAAAGGCTTCTCCTTGAGGAGAAGGCTTTTGGTTGGCTGCATTTTCCAGCATACGTAAGTCGACGCATCCCCCTCATTCTTCTCCCTGCACCTCGCCGCCTTCTCCGCATCAGCGGCAAATCCTCCATTTGATTTATGATAGCACGTTTCCCGCGCATAGTAAAGGCGCGGCACGCCCATACTTTGGATAGCCACAATCATATGGAGGGTGCGCCATGCCATTGGAATATGCAAGCAACGCCGCGCTGACGGGCGATTTTGATGAAAAGGTACAGCTGATATCCGACACGCTGCGCCGGCCGGTGTGCGAGGATGCGGTGCTGCGCCGCTTCTGCGTGCTGGGACGGCGCGCGGCGCTGTTTTACATCGACGGCATGGCGGACGATAACAAGCTGCTGCGCGGGGTGATCGCGCCCTGTCAGCAGGCGCGGGATATGGAATGGAGCCAGGATACGCTGCTGGGCGAGATCCTATCCATTGCCAGCGCCACGCCCACCACGCGCCTGCCCACGGCCATTGGCAGCCTGATGAACGGCGACGCGCTGCTGCTGTGCGAGGAGATTGACGGAGCCATCGCCCTGGACGCCAAGGGCTTTGCCAAGCGCGGCGTGCAGCGCACCACGGGCGAGCTGGTGGTGCAGGGGCCGCAGGAGGCGTTTTCGGAATCGCTGCGCGATAACGTGGTGCTGCTGCGGCGTATGATGCGCACGCCCGCGCTGGTCAGCGAGGCGGCAAGCGTGGGTTCGCGCGTGCCTGCGCGCGTGTGCATCCTGTATCTGGACGGCGTGGCGCGCAAGGAGAATATCGATGAGATCAAGCGCCGCCTTGACGGCTGCAATGTGGATTATGTATCCTCCCTGGGCATGCTGGAGCAGCTGCTGGAGGACAGCCCTTATTCGCTGCTGCCGCAGATTGTCACCACCGAGCGCCCTGACCGCGCGGTCAGCTTTCTGCTGAGCGGGCAGATCCTGCTGGGGCTTGAAAACGCCCCGCAGATGCTGTCTATGCCCATGAACATGGCCGAGCTCTTTCACGCGCCGGACGATTCCTCGCTGCGCTGGCAGTACGGGGCGTTTTTGCGCCTGCTGCGCATGCTGGGCCTATTGCTGGCGCTGCTGGTGCCGCCCATGTTTGTGGCGCTGACCAACTTTCATACCGAGGGCATGCCCCTGCCGCTGCTGACCAGCGTGCAGGAGGCGCAATCGCAGGTGCCCATCGGCGTGTTCCCGGCCACCATCGGCATGCTGATTATCTTCAGCCTGATCAACGAGGCCTGCACGCGCGTGCCCTCCATGATGGGCGGCAGCCTGGGCGTGGTCAGCGCGCTGATCCTGGGGCAGGCCGCGGCGGAGGCCGATCTGGTCAGCCCGCTGCTGATTGTGCTGGTGGCGCTCAGCGGCCTGGGCAGCTTTGTGATGCCCGATTATACCTCGTCCATCGCCCTGCGCATTGCGCAATTGGCGCTGGTGGTGGCTGCGGGGCTGGCGGGGTACTTTGGCCTGGTGCTGTGCCTGCTGATCCTGATGCTGCACATCTTTGCGCAAACCAGCCTGGGCGCGCCCCTGTGCGCGCCCTTTGCCCCGCGCCGCGCGCGCAATCCTGATCTGGCGCTGCGCATGCCTGTGTGGCGGCAGCGGCTGCGGGGATATCTGAGCAATCCGGCCGCCATGCTGCGCAGCCGCGGGCGGATGCGCGCCTGGGAGAAAAAGGATGAATAAGCTGTTTCAAACCGCAACGCCGGTGCACGATGAAAAGCAATCCGACCTGAGCCGCCGCGCCGACCATATGCGCGAAGGGGCCATCATGCTGGGCATGACGGTGTTTTCGCAGCTATTGGCCTTTTCGGCGCTGTATATGCTGCCCGCCGCAGCCACCAGCGCCTGGTGGGGCGCGCTGCTGCTGATCGTCCCCGCGCTGCTGCTGTGGGGCTTTGGCATGCTGGCTGCGCGCGGCATGCCGCAAAACGCCTTTGAGCGCGCGCCTTACCGGGTGATTGCGGGCGTGCTGGCGGTGCTGTTTCTCAGCGATATGGCGGTAGATCTGCTGGCGATGATCGAGCTGACCTGCGCGTTTATCCTGCCGGGCACGCCGCGCTTCTGGCTGGCCATGATCGCCGCCATCGCGGTGGGCATCGGCACGCCCTATAAAGCGCCCGACGCGGCCTCGCGCACGGCGCGGTTCCTGCGGTGGTTCTTTATCGGGTCGTTTGTGTTCTGCGCCGCCACGGTGATGCCGCAGGGCGAGACAGGGTATCTGTTTCCCTGGGCAGGCTATGGCGTGCGGCACACCCTGCGCTGCGCGGCGCTGGGCGGCGGGGGCTGCTGGACGGCGGCGGCGCTGCCGCTGCTTTCGCATGCCGAGCCGCGTCAGGCGGCGCGCCGGGCGCGCACCTGGCTGCCGCTGCTGGTGGCGGTATTCATGATCGCGCTGCTGCTGCTGTGCTGCGCCTATGTGCTGCCCGCCACATCGCTGAGCGGGCGCTGGGGCTTTGTCCTGCGGCTGCAAATGCTGATGAACATCAGCCCCAGCACCCTGGCCTGGTCGCTGATGCTGATTACCGAGCTGCTGCTGTTCCTGGTGGCCTTTGCGGGCTCGGGCAGCTTCCTGTGCGCGTGCATCAAGCGCGCAGCAAAGCTGCGCGTGCCGCTGCTGCCCTTTGCCGTATTGTGCGTGCCGCTGGCGCTGATTGGCGCGGATCGCGCGGAGGAGGCGCTGATGGCCGTCCTGCCGCTGCGCTATCCCATCGCCGTGCTGCTGGTGGGGATGATATTGATCTTTAACGCTTTTGTGCGCAAAAAGGAGGGGAAAGCCGCATGAAACGGGCGCTTTGCGCGCTTTTGTGCGCGCTGCTGCCGCTGCTGTGCGGCTGCTCGGACGGGCTGGATTTAAGCCTGATGATCATCTCCATGGGCGTGGATGTGACCGAGAACGGCGTGGTTGTCACCATCAAGGCGCCCGATTACACGGGAAAATCCGCTGCGGGTCAGGATGACGGCGGCGGGCAGGAATACCTGACGCTGAGCGCCGCCGGCGTGGATTGGCCGCACGCCCTGGCCGCGCTGAGCGGCTCCACCCCGCGCGCGCTGCGCTTCAGCCAGCTGCGCGAGGTGGTGATCAGCCTGGATTCCCTGCAAACCGTCCGCCTGCAGGATATGCTCTCCCAGGTTGGGCAGCTGCAAAACATCCGCTCCCAGGCTGTGCTGGTGCTGTGCCGGGACGACGCGCGCACGTTTTTGCAGCAGCAGCAGCCGCAAATCGGCAAGCGGCTGAGCAAATATCTGGATGCGACGCTGGAAAACTACGATCAGCAGGGATATATTCCCTCCACCACGCTGGCCGCCGTGCTGCGCGATCTGAGCGGATCGTGGCGCGCGCCGCTGATTACTTATGCGTCGTTGAACGTATACGATAACCTGGACGCGCCGCAGCCCGGCCAGCCGCTGGATGTGGAAGGCGGCGATCTGCCCCGCCAGGGCGCGTCCACGGCGGAGTATGTGGGCGGCGTGGCCATCGGCCCGAACGGGGATTATACCATCCTGACGGGGTACGAGGTGCAGCTGTATCACCTGATTATCGGTGAACCGCAATCGCTGTTCTTTGTCTTTGGCGATCGTTATTACAGCGCCAAATGGAAAAAACCGCACCGTCTGCGCATAGAAGAAAAGGACAGCCGCAGCGTATTGACGCTGGAGCTGCCCGTGATCATTGAGTATTCCATTTTCAGCGGCGAGCCGGAGGCCGGCGTGACGGCCTTTTTAGAGGCCGAAATCAGCGGCCTGATGCACAAGCTGCAAAGCGTGGATTGCGACGCGCTGGGCTTTGGCAGCGTGGCCGCGCGGCGCTTTGCCACCCTGTATGAGTGGAACGCCTATGGCTGGCATGACCGCTATCGCGAGGCGGACATTGTGGTGGAGGTCAAGGCGCAGATGCGGCAGGCGGGGCGGCTGTGACGGCCGCCTGCCAGCGCGCGGCGATTTCGCGCGCACAGTCCTCAAGACTGCCGTTATTGGATACGGTGATATCGGCGCAGGCGGCATACAGCGGCGCGCGCTGATCGTACAGCGCCTGCAGGCTGGGGCAGCTCTGGGAGATGGGCCGCCCGGCCAGCGGCAACGACTGCAGATCGCGCTGCACCCACACCACCAGGCAGTTCTGCCTGAGATGCCGGCGGTTTTCCTCCCGCAGCACGGCTCCGCCGCCTGCGGCGATTATGCGCCCGCCCTGGCTGCCTGCCTGCGCCACAGCTTGCGCTTCCAGCGCGCGGAAGGCGGCTTCACCCTGGGCTTTAAACAGCTCTGGGATGGTTTGCCCCGCACTTTGGGCGATTTCATCGTCCGTATCGTGCAGCTCCAGCGGCAAAAGCTGCGCCAGCCTGCGCGCCAGCGTGCTCTTGCCCGCCCCCGGCATGCCGATCAGCGCAATGCCCAACCGCTGCCGAAGCAGGGCCTGATAGGCTGCGTCCGCATCGGGCAGCGTGCCGCTCAGCAGCTCGCGCGCTCGTGCAGCCTGCGCGCAGAGCATATACAGCCCGCCCATGGCGGGTATTTTTAATGCCTGCGCCTGCTGGATCAGCGGCGTGCGCAGGGGATTGTACACCACATCCAGCACGCCGGACAGGGCGGGAAAATCCGAAAGATTGAGCAAGAATACATCCATATTTGGATACATGCCGACCGGCGTGGCGTTGACGATCCAGCGTGCGTCGGCGTGCCTGCTTAAATTCTGATAGTTGTTTTCGCCCGTGCGGGAGATGATCACCGCCTCGCCGCCCGCGCTTTCCACCACATAGCGCGCCGTGCGCGATGTGCCGCCGCTGCCCAGAATCAGCGTTTTGCCCTGCGAAAAATCCACGCCCGTGCGCCGTGCCAGGGCGGCAAAGCCATAGGCGTCAGTATTATCGCCATGCACGCGGCCCTCGCGGCAGATCAGCGTGTTCACGCTGCCAATGCGCCGCGCGGTGTCCGACAGCGTATCGCAATCGGGCAGCACGGCCTGCTTGTAGGGAATGGTCACATTGGCCAGGGCGAAATCCCGCTTTTGCATAAAATATGGCAATTCATCGGGCGTGATATCCCATAGCTGGTAGCCCGTATCGCCGTACAGGCCGTGCAGCTGCGGCGAGCAGCTATGCCCCAGCGGGTGGCCGATCAGCCCCGTCCTGGCAAGCAGGGATTGCTGATACTCCCGGCTCAGGGCAAACAGCGCGCGGTACAGCCGCTCCATGTAGGGGGCCAGGCGCGCGTCGCACCCTGCCGCCATGCGCGCGGCCACCGCATCCTCACGGCGCTGATCCAGCACAGGCAGGCCGTTTTCGCGCTTATAGGCGGCAATCTGCGCGGCGATTTCCATCCGGCGGACAAACGCGGCGCTCAATTCCTGATCCGCGCGGTCAATCTCCGCGCGCAGCTCATCCAATGCCATCGATCAAGCCCTCCTGATACAGATCCAGCAGCGCGATGGCTGCGGCGGCTTCCACGCAGGGCACGGCGCGCAGCGCGGCGCAGGGATCGTGCCGCCCAGGCACGCACAGCCGCGCGCTCTCGTGCGTTTGCAGGTTGACGCTCTCCTGCGGCAGGGCGATGGAGGGCGTGGGCTTGATGTGGCAGGTCAGCAGCAGCGGCATGCCCGTGGTCATCCCGCCCAGCACGCCGCCGTGGCGGTTGGTACGGGTGCGCACGCGGCCCGCTTCGTCATAATAAAAGGCGTCGTTATGCGCGCTGCCGCACAGGCGCGATACCGCCGCGCCCGCACCGAACTCCACGCATTTGACGGCGGGGATGGCGTACAGAGCCTGCGACAGGCGGTTTTCCACCCCGCCGAAGGGCGGCTCGCCCAGCCCGGCAGGCAGCCCCAGCGCGCACAGCTCCACCGCGCCTCCCAGGCTGTCACCCGCATCGCGCGCCGCGTCGATGGCGGACAGCATGCGCGCCCCAGCCTGTTCATCCAGCACCGCCGGGCTGCGCGCAGCCAGCAGGTTAAAGACGGCGGGGTCGGTCATCAGCGGGTCAAAGGACGCGTCCTCTTCCTCTCCCACGCGCAGCAGATGCGCGCCCAGGCGAACGCCGCGCCGGGCAAGAATTTGCAGGCACACGGCCCCGGCAAAGCACAGCGCCGCCGTCAGCCGGGCGGAATACATGCCGCCGCCGCGCAGATCAGCCTGCCCGTGGAACTTGACGCGGACGGGGTAATCGGCATGCATGGGGCGGGGGATATCGCGCAGCGCGTCGTAATCGCGGCTGTTTGCGCCATGGTTCTCTATCACCGCGCACAGCGGCGCGCCGCAGGTATGGCCGTCCGTCAGGCCGCTGAGCACATGCGGGATATCGCTTTCCACCCGCGCGGTGGCGTGCGCCTGACCGGGCGCGCGGCGGTGCAAAAAGGACTGCGCCTTGTCTAAATCAATCGCTTCGCCCGCGGGCAGCCCGTCGAGCACCGCGCCCACGGCCTCGCCGTGCGACTGGCCAAACAGCGTTACCCGCACGCGGCTTCCAAATTCACAGGACATGCATTTGCCCTCCCAATCGTTTGTAATCCGCCCAGAAGGCGGGATAGGATTTATCCACGCATTCGGCCCCGCGCAGCAGCACACCCTGCGGGCAGACGCAGGCCGCCGCGGCCGCCGCCATGGCCATGCGGTGATCGCCGCGCGCGTCAGTTTCGCCGCCCGTTAACGGCCGGGGCTGCACCAGCAGCGCATCCTCCTCAGCCTGAGCCAGGCCGCCCAGATCACAGATCAGCCGCGCGCAGCCGTTCAGCCGGTCGCTTTCCTTGTAGCACAGCCGTCCCGCGTGCAGAAAGCGCGTGGCGGCGGGCTGGAATGCCGCCAGCACGCACAGCAGCGGCAACAGGTCGGGGATATCGGCGATATCCACCGTGCCGGGCAGCGTGCAGGCAAGCTGCGCCATGCGGCGGTCAGATTGCAGGCTGTCGTCCTTCAATCCGCGCAGGGCGATGCGCCCGCCCAGGGCGTTGACGGCCAGCCATACGGCCGCGCCGCTCCAATCGCCCTCGGGCGCAAGCTCGTGCGCAGGCAGACGGTACGTCTGCCCGCCGGGCACGGAAAAGCCGTCCTCCGTCCGCATACTGCGCACGCCAAAGTGCCGCAGCACATCGCGCGTCATATCCACATAGCCCGCGCTGCGCAGGGGGGAGGTGAGGCGGATCTGGCTATCCTGCCCAAGCAGCGGCAGGGCGAACAGGAGACCGCTGATAAACTGCGAGGAGATATCGCCCGGCAGCGTATAAACGCCGCCGCGCAGCGCGCCCGACAGGCTGAAAGGCAGGCAATCGCCCGATATCCGGCAGCCGTTTTCCGCCAGGGCATGCAGCAGCGCGCCCATGGGACGGGCGGCCAGCTGATGGCTGCCCGTCATGCGCGCCCCGCCCAGCGCGGCGGCCACGGGCGTTAAAAAGCGCAGCACCGCGCCCGAATCCCCGCAGTCCAGGCAGGGCTCAGGATTGCTGAGTGCATGCAGGCAGCGCACGCAGGCGGCGATATCGGCGCTTTGAGCGCCGTTTAGCTGCACGCGGTCGATATCCCCGGCCAGCCAGGCGGCAATCAGCAGCCGCTGCGCGTCGCTCTTGGAGGGTGGCGCTGTCACATCGCCCCGCAGCGCGGCGGGAAAAAGCCGCGCGATCATGCTGTCAGCCCCATGCGCAGCAGCGCGGGCAGGCGGTCAACCGGCAGCGGTACAAGCCGGCACTGCCCCAGCCTTTCGGGCAGCACCCAGGTGATTTCATCCCCGCGCCGCTTTTTATCGTGCATTACAAAATCGCACAGCGCATCCGGCCCATAAGGGCAACGGATGGGCAGTCTGGCGGCGTTCAGCGCCTGAATGATGGCCGCGGGCACATCGGGCGCGCAGACGCCCAGCCCCTGCGCGATGCGCGCCGCCAGCACCATGCCGATGGCCACGCACTCGCCGTGGCGAAGCTGGTAGCCGCTCAGCGCCTCGATGGCGTGCCCCGCCGTATGGCCGAAATTCAAAAACTGCCGCTGGGTCGTATCGCGTTCATCCTGGGATACAAAGCGCTCCTTGACGGCGATGTTGCGCGCTGCCAGCTCGACGTAATCCGCCACAGGCAGACGGGTCAGGGGCAGCATTTCCGCATCGGCGATCACCGCGTGCTTGATGCACTCGGCCAGGCCGTTGGAGATTTCCCGCCCGGGCAGGGTGTCCAGCGCCGCCGTATCGCACAGCACCAGCGACGGCTGCCAGAAGGCGCCGCAGGCGTTTTTGCGGCCGGGCAGATCGACGGCCGTCTTGCCGCCCACGCTGCTGTCCACCATGGCAAGCAGGGTGGTGGGAAGCTGCGCATAGCGCACGCCGCGCAGATAGGTGGCGGCGGCAAAGCCGCACAGATCGCCCGTCACGCCCCCGCCCAGGGCGATCAGGATGTCCTTGCGCGTCAAATCGCACGCGCACAGAAAATCCAGCAGCTGCTGGTAGGTTTGCATGTTTTTGCTTTCCTCGCCATGGGGGAAGGTGAATTTGGCCGCGTCAAAGCCCGCGCGATGCAGGCTTTCCAGCACCTTATCGCCGTAAAGCGCGTCCACCGTATCGTCCGTTACCAGCACGGCGCGGCAGGGGGACAGCACGCAGGCAATCTCCTGCCCGGCGCGGTCAAGCAGCCCCGGCGCGATCAGCGCGTTATAGGGACGTTGGGTGCGGATGGTCAGCGTTCTCATGTACAAATCCTTTCATGAACAGCTTAGCTGCGAATCAGCGCGTCGTACAGCGCGCGGGCCGCCCTTTGCCAGCTGTCGGGCGGCAAAATCAGCAGCAGCGTGCTTTCCTCCCGGCAAAGCATGGCGGGCTGCGCGCCCAGGCTGAACAGGATATCCAATACCCGCGCGGCCAGCCCTGGGCTGTCCGGGCCGATCACCCCCAGCGCCGCGCAGGGAGCCGTGCTGGCTGCGTGCGGCAGGGTGGGCAGAAAGGCGTCGGCAGGCACGGCCATGCGGATTTCGCCGGGCGATAGGACGGCGGTTAGCGGCGCAGGCAGGAGATCGGGCACGTGCCGGGGCGCGTCTGCCTCCAGCGGCAGGCGGCAGGTAATCAGCCGCAGGTCGCCGCGCCCGGCGATCAGATAGCCGCGCGCCTGCCCCGCAGGCAGGGTATCGGCAATCACCGTGCCCGGCGCGTCCGGGGCAAAGGTGCTGCGCACGTGGGTGGGGATGCCCGCCCGGTGCGCGGGCGCGATGGCCTGCGCGTGCACCACCCCTGCGCCCAGGCGCGAGAGGAGCTTGAGCTCCCGATAGGTTAGAAAGGGGACGGGCGCGGCTTCGGGAATGATCCTGGGATCGGCGCGCAGCACGCCGGGCACGTCGGTCCAGTTTTCGTAGACCTCGGCGTTGACGGCCTGTGCGGCCAGCGCGCCGGTGATATCCCCGCCGCCGCGGGAAAAGGTGAAGATTTCGCCATTGGCCGCGGCCCCGTAAAAGCCGGGCAGCACGGCGCAGGGCAGGCTGCGCAGACGGCCGGCCAGCAGCGCCTGCGTGGCGGACGCATCCAGCGCGCCGCCGGGGCCAAAGCGAACCACCTCCGCCGCGTCCACAAAGGGCCAATTCAGATATCGCGCCATCAGCTGCGCGCACAGGCGCTCGCCCAGGCTGGCCGCGCGGGCGGGCGAGGCATGGCGCAGGGCGGCGCGCGCTTCGTCCAGCAGCGGGCCGATATCGCGCAGCCCCAGCCCCTGGGCAATTTCCAGATAGCGTCCGGCCACACGGTCAAACAGTGAGGAAAACCCGCGCCCCTGCGCGGCGGCGCTTTGGCAGGCATAGAGCAGATCGGTCAGCTTTTCATCCTGCGGATTGCGCCGGCCGGGGGCGGATACCACAACGCAGCGGCGATGGGAATCGGCGGCTAAGATGGCCGCCGCCTTTTGAAAATTTGCGGAGCAGGACAGCGAGGAGCCGCCAAATTTGCATGTCAGCACGCCGTCTATCCTCCCATCATGATATTGTAGCGAAGTTATCCCGCACTGTCAACGATGGGCGGCGGCTTCGCCTTTACATTTTTCCCGTTTTTCCATATAATAAAAGCGGCGCTTGCGGGCATCCTGTAATAAGGGGCCGGAATGATATGGAAATGCTGCTGCAAGCGATACTGACCCTGCTGGGCCGGGTGGAGGAAAATCAGCGCGACCGCCGGGGCCGCCTGCGCGACGCCTTTTGGCTGGGCGTGCTGCGCGGTGTGGGCAGCCTGCTGGGCTTTGCCGTGGCGGGCACGGCGCTGGTGTATATTCTGCAATATCTTGCCGAGCGCAATCTGCCCGTGATCAGCGATTTCCTGGCCAGGGTGGTTACAATGGTGCAAATGAGGCTGCAATGAAAAAAAGCTTATGGATCGCCGCGCTGGCGGCGCTGATCGACCGCGCGGCCAAGCTTGCCTGGGCGGCTGCGGATTTTGTGCTGATTCCCGGCGTATTGGGCGTGCGCGGCACGCGCAACACGGGCATGGCCTTTGGCATGCTGGGCGGGCGGCCCTATCTGCTGGCCGTGCTGACGGCGGGCGTGATGATCGCGCTGTTTGTATATCTGCGCAAAAAGCGCCTGCCCGGCTATGCCTGGGCGGGCTTTGGATTGATATTGGGCGGCGCGGCGGGCAACCTGTTTGACCGCCTGGCTTACGGGTATGTGATCGATATGCTGGAACCGCTGTTCGCGCGCCTGTTTGTGTTTAACCCCGCCGACGCGGCGGTGGTGTGCGGCGCGGTGCTGCTGGGCGTTTATTTGCTGTTTGGAAAGGAAGATACCCCCGATGAGCGTGCTTGAATATACGGCGGACGGCTCGCGTCTGGATGTGCTGCTGAGCCAGGATGGGGCGCTGTCGCGCTCCCGTGCGGCGGAGCTGATTAAGGGCGGCGCGGTAACGGTGGACGGCCGCGCGGAGGGCAAGCCTTCCGCCAAGCCTGCGCCCGGCGCGCTGGTGCGCGTGGAGGTGCCTGAGCCGCGCCCCGCCCAGGCCGAGGCGCAGGATATCCCGCTGAAAATCCTTTATCAGGATGCGCACCTGGCCGTGGTGGTCAAGCCCTGCGGCATGGTGGTGCATCCGGCGGCGGGCAATCCGGACGGCACGCTGGTCAACGCCCTGCTGTACCATCTGGATCAGCTCAGCGGTATCGGGGGCGAATTGCGGCCGGGCATCGTGCACCGGCTGGATAAGGACACCAGCGGACTTTTGCTGGTGGCCAAGGATGATGAGACGCATCAGGCGCTGTCGGCGCAATTGAGCGCGCGGCAGATGGAAAAGCATTATTTCGCCGTGGTGGCCGGGGTGATGAAGGAGCGCGCGGGGGTGATCGACGCGCCGATTGGCCGCAGCCATGCCGACCGCAAAAAGATGGCCATCGACCCGAACGGCCGGCCCTCGCGCACGGAATGGCAGGTGGTGCGGCAGGATGCCGACCGCGCGCTGCTGGATGTGCATTTGATTACGGGCCGCACGCATCAGATTCGCGTGCATATGGCCTCCATCCATCATCCGGTGCTGGGCGATCCCATCTACGGCACCAAGGGTCTGCCAAAGGCCCCGCGGCTGATGCTGCACGCCTATTCGCTGTCCTTTACGCACCCCGCTACGGGTGAGCGGATGCGCTTTACCGCGCCGCCCGATGCATGCTTCCATGCGCCGGAGGTTGAATAACCCATAATATCCTTTTAATCCATTTGCCTGGCCGGATGAAAACGCCGGCCGGGCTGCTTTTTGGGGCTTTGCGGCGGTGAAACGCGCTGCTTTCTTCCCTTTCATTGCAATATTCGCCGGTTTATGGTATACTGCCAGTATCATCATGATGGGAAGGTGTGCGCATGCAGGCATTGGAGGCGGTGATGCGCGCGCGGGAGCTGCTGCAAACGCTTACGCCCCTGCGCCGCGATTGCGGCGGTGTGTGCGGCGCGGCCTGCTGCGCGCCTGATGAGGACGGCCAGGGCGGCATGTTGCTGTTTCCGGGCGAGGAAGCGCTGTATCAGCAGCTGCCCGCGGGCTTTTCCCTGCGGCAGGATGACGGCGTGCTGCCCGGCATGCTGCTGCTTACCTGCGGCGGCGTGTGCGACCGCGCGCTGCGGCCGCTGGCCTGCCGGATGTTTCCGCTAACGCCTGTGCTGAGCGTGCGCGACGGGCGCGAGCGGCTGAGCGTGCGCATGGATCCTCGCGCGTTTGCCGTGTGTCCGCTGTGCGAGGGCGGCGTGCGCGGCATGGATGCGGCCTTTGCCCAGGCGGTGCTGCAAAGCGCGCGCATTTTGAACGAGTGTCCCGAGCACCAGGCGTATTTCCGTGCCCTGGGCCGGTATTTTGAGCGGTTGCGCAGCTGGAACTGATAGAGAGGGGTTTTACCGTGGAGTGGCGGCAAGCTGAATGCGGCAGAGAGATTCTTTGCGGCGAGCGTGCGGGCGGCGTGTTGATGCAGGGCGACCTGCGCACGGCCGATCTGACGGGGTTCGCGGGCAAGGTGCAGTGCGTGTACCTCGATCCGCCGTTTTTTACGGGGGATGAGTTTGCCTTCCGCATGCGCATTGGCGAAAAGGGCTGGACGGACGGCAGCCAGACGCTGACGCTGAAGGCTTATTCCGATAGCCGCACGGGCGGGCGCGCGCAGTATTTGCTGCTGCTGCGCGAGGCGCTGCGGGTGGCCTATGATCTGCTCAGCGATACGGGCGCGCTGTTTCTGCATCTGGACAGCCGCATGAACGCCTATGCCCGGCTGGAGTGCGACCAGGTGTTTGGCGAAAACAACTTTGTCAATGAGATCATCTGGGCTTATCAGTCCGGCGGGCGCGCCAAGCGGCATTTCAGCCGCAAGCACGATGTGATTCTGTTCTATGCCAAATCCCGCGCGTTGTATTTTGACATCACGCGCGTGGGCGTGCCGCGCAAGGATAACCGCTCCAATCACATGCGCCGCACGGTGGACGAGCATGGCCGTCCCTGCCGCACCATCCGCGCGGGCGGCAAGGTGTATACCTATTATGACGACGAGCCGGTTTTCCCTGACGATGTGTGGACGGATGTGAGCCACCTGCAGCAGAAGGATCCCCAGCGCACGGGCTACGATACCCAGAAGCCCCGCGCGCTGCTGGATCGCATCATCCGCTGCTGCACGCGGCCGGGCGATCTGGTGGCCGATCTGTGCTGCGGCTCGGGCACCGCGCTGGTATCCGCCAGCGAGAACGGCTGCCGGTATCTGGGGCTGGATCTGTCCCGCCACGCCATCTCTGTCAGCCGGAAGCGGCTGATGGACAGCGCGCTGGATATCCGCCTGCCCTTTGATCAGTGTCCCGCCGGGTTCAAGGCCGAGATCATGACGGGTCTTGGCTATTACGCGGTGCGGCTGCTGGATTATATCCTGCCGGAGGAAATCCCTCAGGATGCGCTGCGCCAGCCGGCCGGGCTGCAAATTACGGGCCTGGATACGGTGGATCAGTGGTCGGTGGGCTTCCTGCGCGACGGCATTTTCCATGCCTATGCATCCGCCGCGCGCCGCAAGCAAACCCCGGCCCTGCCAGAAACGCTGGAGCTGCCCCTGCTGCGCGGCACGGTGGCCGTCAGCGTGGTGGATGTGCTGGGTAACCGCACGCTGTGGGCGGCCGACCTGCCCTGACATAACGCGCGTCCCCCTTGCATAGTCTGCAATACAGACGGCAAAAGGGGGCGGGCAAATGCGGCAGGATGTGGAGGAACGCTGCCTGGCCATGGCGGAGCATATGGCGCGCACCGGCGATACGGTGCGCGAGACGGCCAGGGCCTTTCAAGTGAGCAAAAGCCTGGCGCACCGGGAATTGACGGTGCGTCTGCGGGGGCTAAATCCTGGGCTGCACAGGCAGATACGGGCGTTGCTGCTATACCACAAGGCTGTCAGGCATTTGCGCGGCGGGGAGGCGACCCGCCGGCGGTTTCTGCGTGAAAAAGCCGTTCCTGTGGAGAATAATGGATAATATTGTCATTTTTTTCTCGAAAAAGTGGCGAACAGTTCCCATTTTTTCTGAGAAAAAAAGGGAAAACGGCATACTGCGTAGAATACATACCGCGTAAGACAAGAAACGAAGGAGAACTTTTACCATGGCATCTGCGGCTGATATTGGGATTGATCTGGGCACGTCCAACGTGCTGATCTATGCGCGCGGCAAGGGCATTGTGCTCAATGAGCCGGCCGTTGTGGCGCTGGAACGCGATACGCGCTCGATCCGCGCCATCGGCACGGAGGCGCACCGCATGATCGGCCGCACCCCCAGCAGCATTGCCGCCCTGCGCCCGCTGCGCGAGGGCATGGTGTCCGACTTTGAGCTGACCAGCAGCATGCTGCACTATTTTGTCACCCAGGTGATCGGCAAGCGCATGTTCGCGCGCCCGCGCGCCGTGCTCTCCCTGCCCTCGGGCGTAAACGAAATGGAAAAGCGCAGCATCTCGGCCATCATGTTTGAGGCCGGCGCGCGCCGCACCCAGCTGCTGGACCGTCCCGTGGCCGCGGCCATCGGCGCGGGCATCAACATCACCGACGCTTATGGCTCCATGATTGTGGATATCGGCGCGGGCATGACGGATATCGCCGTGCTGTCGCTGGGGCGCGTGATCGTGTCGGACGCGGCCAAGCTGGGCGGCGATCACTTTGACGATGCGATCATCCGCTATCTGCGCCGCAAGCATAACCTGCTCATTGGCGAGCGCACGGCGGAGGAGCTGAAAATCAACATCGGCTCGGCCATGCCGCGCGCGGAGCAGATGTATCTGGATGTGACGGGGCGCAACCTGATCAGCGGCCTGCCCAAGCTGATGCGCATCACCTCCGACGAAATCTACGAGGCCATCGACGATCCGCTGACGGCGCTGATCGAGGCCATCCACGCCGTGCTGGAGCACACGCCTGCCGAGCTGGCGGCCGATGTGTTTGACAACGGCATCGTGCTTTCGGGCGGCGGCGCGCGGCTGTCGGGGTTGGCGGACGCCATTTCCACCGCGCTGAAGGTGGATTGCCGCGTGGCGGACAACCCGCAGGAGTGCGTGGCCACCGGCTGCGGCCTGACGCTGGAAAACCTGGCCGAGTTTGGCCGGTATCTGAACGATGGACGGCGCCGCTAAAAACTGAACAATAAAAACCGGCATTCCCTTCGCAAGCGGAAGGAAATGCCGGTTTTCTTTTTGCTTGTTACAGCACGCCGTGCATGCAATTGCTGGGGATATAGTCGCAGCCCAGCTCCAGCATGCGGCGCACGTTTTCCAGCGTGTCGCCAGCGCGCAGGCAAACCTTCAGGCCCATTTCGTGGGGGCGGGTGATTTTATCGGGCGTGCAATCACGCACATCCTTGATATTCCAGGACAGGCCCGCGTTGCCCAGCTCCGCCAGGATGGGCAGTTCCTCCTCCGTGGCGAAGATGCGGTGGATAAACACATCCTCGGATACGCGGCGGGCAATCTGCATGCGCTCCAGGCTGATGGCGCTGATGACGATTTCATCATCCGCAAAGCCTGCCTGACGCACCAGCGCCATTACGCGCTCCACATCGTCGGTTTTCAATTCGATAAAGGGCACGCTGCCGTAATGGCGGCAGATGGACAGGTATTCGCTGAACAGCGGCATGCGCTTCTGCTCATCGCGCAGGCAGTCCAGCCGGTTGCCCTGGTTCATCCGCAGGCGGCTCAGCTCCGCCCAGTCCATTTCGCGGATGGCGCCCGTGCCGTCAAAGGTTGCGTCCACCGTGTCGTTGTGGCAGCATACCGCCACGCCGTCGCGGGTGAAGTGCACGTCGGTTTCAATGGCCCATTGGCGCAGATAGCCGGCGTATTCAAAGGATGGCAGCGAGTTGGCAGGCGCCATGGGCTGGAAGCCGCGATGGCTCACATAGCGCGGATGGGACAGCGTTTGCGGGGTGGAAAACAGCTTGTTCATCGATAAAAGCCTTCTTTTTGAGCGAAAATTTGGATGGATTGCTTTAGCGAACTTTCCTTGCCAGGCCTTAGCCCTTTACCGAGCCTACCATTACGCCCTTGACAAAATAGCGCTGCATGAAGGGGTAAATCGCCAGGATGGGGATGACCGTCAGCACCACGATGCTGGCGTTTTTGATATCGGGGGATACCAGCGCAGCCAGCTCGGGCTCGCCCATGCCTTCCTCCATGGTGGAGAGCTTGATGAACTCATACAGCAGCAGGGCGGCGGGCTTGAGGCGCTGCTTGGTGATGTACATCAGCGCGTCAAAGTAGCGGTTCCAGTAGGATACGGCGGTAAAGATGACGATGGTGGCGATGCCTGCCTTGGATACCGGGATAATGACCGACGAAAGAATGCGCGTAAAGGACGCGCCGTCAATGCGCGCGGCTTCCTCCAGGCTGTCGGGCACGCTTTCAAAGTTGCTCTTGAGCACGAAGGTGTTGTAGGGGCTTACGACCATGGGCAGGATCAGCGCCCAGCGGGTGTTGAGCAGGCCGTAGCCCTTGATCTGGAAGTAGTTGGGCAGGATGCCGGCGTTGAAGATCATCATGAACACATACAGATAGATGACTACCTTGCGGCCCTTGAGATAGGGGCGGGACAGCGAGTAGGCCGTCAGAATGGTGACGAACACGGACAGCACCGTGCCCAGCAGCGTAATGATGACCGAGTTGCCCATGGAATTAAGGAAGCTGGTGCGCTGCAGCACGTATTTCCAGCCTTCGGGATTGAACTCCACCGGCCAGAACCATACCTTGCCGCCCGCCACCGCGGGCACGGAGCTGAGCGAGCGCGCAAACACATTGAGCACCGGCAGCAGGCAGATCAGCCCGGCCAGGATCATGATGACATGCAGAAGGGCCACATAGATCTTTTCACCGCGTGAAAGCTTCATTTTGCATCGCCCTCCTTACCACACCGTGCGCCCGCTGAGGCGCTTGGAGATTACGTTGGACATGGATACGAAGATCAACCCGACCACCGATTCAAACAGACCCACGGCCGAGGCGTAGCTGAAATTGGCCGAGCCGATGCCCTGGCGGTATACGAACGTGCCCAGGATGTCGGCGGATTTGTACACCGTGGGGTTGTAGAAGGCCAGCACCTGGTCAAAGCCGCCCGACATAATGCTGCCCAGGCGTACCGTCAGCATCAGCACAAGCGTGGGCAGAAGGCTGGGAATGGTGATGCGGAAAGCCTGCTGCATCTTGCTGGCGCCATCGATGGTGGCGGCCTCGTAGATCTGCGCGTCGATGGCCGTGATGGCGCTCAGATACACGATGGTGCCCCAGCCCGCGCCCTTCCAGGCGTTGGAGATGACCAGCAGAAAGCGGAACCAGCCGCCCTTCATGAAGAAGAGAATTTCCTCGCCGCCCAGCATTTTAATCACGGTGTTTACCATGCCCGTGGAGCCAAACAGCACGAAAAACACGCTGTATACTACTACCCAGGTGAAGAAATGCGGAATGTAAATCAGCGTCTGAATGCCCTTCTTCAGCGGCATAAAGGTGATTTCATTGAGCATGATCGCCAGCAGCATGGGCAGCGGCACGACGAAGATGACGATCATCAGGTTGATTTCCAGCGTGTTTTTGATGACGTTGACCACGTCGGGATCGGCGAACATCTTTTCAAACTGCGCAAATCCTACCCACGGGCTGGCTGCAATGCCTTTGAGGGGCTTAAAGTTTTTGAAGGCGATGACGATCTTGCTCATGGGCAGGAGCTTGAACATCATCGCAAACACCAGCCCAGGCAGCAGAAAAAGATAAAGCTCCCAGTGGCCGCACAGATAGGTCCAGGTGCGGCGCGCCCAGGTGCGGCTTGCGCGGGAAGGGCGGGTAGCGGTAGACATGCTGCTTTCCTCCGTTCAATAAAAAACCGGTATAAATGGCCGGGCGGGGAGGATTCCTCCCCGCCCGGATGATTTTAAGATGGGATTATTTGGCCACGTTTTCGGCGTACCAGGTGTTGTAGAACTCGATGATTTCCTCGCCGCCGTTCTTGTGCCAGTATTCGCGCAGGGTGTCCAGCTCAGAGATATCCGAGGTGCCGCAGATCACGGCGATCAGGGTATCGGTGATGCGGTTTTCCAGGGCGGCCTTGTTGTCCACCACCGTTACAGCGGGGGCCAGGGCCACGGGGCTGCGCTCGCCGCCATCCAGCAGGCTGTCGCGCATGGCGTAGAAGGTGCTCTGCAGGTCGGCGTTCTTGGCCAGGCGCACTTCCCACATCTTGGGATATTCTACCTCGCGGTAGAAGCCGGATACGAACACGTTGGAGGCAACCTTATCGTTGTTGAAGGCGGGCTGGATGGGGGAGAAGGTGCCGTCCTCGTTGACGGTGTAGTGCACGTCCTTTTCGCCCAGAACGATCTCGGTGAAGTTGTCGATCTGGATCATGCTGTTGATGGCCTGGATGGCTTCCTTGGCGTGCTTGCTGGTGACGGGGATCGCGCCGTAGGCGGTCACGCCGTATTTCACCTGCGCGTGCACCTTGCCGCCTTCATCCTGCAGCAGGGGCAGCACCACGTATTCCATATCGGGGCTCAGCTGACGCAGCGCGGCGATGCAGGTTTCGCAGCCGTTCCAGCTCTGATAGGAGATCACAGCCTGGCTGGCAGCCCACTTGGAGCGCATGTCGTTGGTGGTGATGGCGGGCATTTCGGCGTCCAGCAGCTTGCGGGCGTACAGGTCGCGGATGACCTCCACATAGGCCTTCAGGTTGGGGTTGTCAACAATGTTGATCACCTTGCCATCCACCAGCTGATACATGCCCTGCACGTTAAAGGCGGAGGCAACGTTGGACAGAACGCCGGCGTCCAGGCGGGAGGCGGTCAGGGGCACCATGTCGGGATAGGCCGCCTTGATGTCTTCCAGCATCTTGACAAAGCCTTCCACCGTGGTGGGGTACTCGGTGTAGCCGATCTTATCCAGCAGATCCTTGCGGGCGATCATGGAATAGGTCAGGCTGTCGGGCTGCGCCGCGGGGGAGGGGATGGCGTAGATGCGGCCGTCGGTGGTGACGGCAGGCCAGGTGGTGGGGAAGGCCGCCAGGATGTCCTGGCCATACTCGTTGAGCAGGTCGGTGATGTCCATCAGCGCGCCTTCGCTCATCATCAGGCTGTAGTTTTTGCTGTTCAGGTAGGTGTAGTCATATTCCTGGCCCGAGGTGATGATCAGCATCAGCTGCTCAGTGCCGTTGATGACTTCGTAGTCGATCTTGTAGCCGGATACGCGCTGGCAAACCTTCCAGCCCAGGTCGTTTTCCAGATCATAGAAGCCCGCGCTGATGAGGAATTTGAGGGTGACGTCCTCGGCGGAGGCGCTTACGATGCCCAGACCCAGACCAAGCGTCAGGGACAGGACAAGCAGCATGGCAAGCAGTTTTTTCATGTGATAGAGACTCCTTTCGCATTTTAAAATGAAACGAAACCGTGACGGAAGGCGCGCAGAGGGGCGTATCCGTCTGTAACACTATCAGTATAATGCTGAAAAAGGTAAAATTCACATCGCATTGTGACATGAAAATGTGCAATTTGTGACATGTAAACGGCAAAAAAACGCCAGAAAAGCGGTATTTTGTGACATTGGAGAAAAAGCAGGATTTTTCTCCCGCCCCATCGAAATTTAATAAGGTATGGCGTTTTTTGCCATCATTACCCTTTGGAAAGGGCGGTGCGGACATGGCCGAGGATATGCGCGAGACCATTGCCAACGCGGCGAAAACGCTGCTGTTTGATAAAAAAGTGCGAAAGCTGACGGTGAAGGATATTGTGGAGGAATGCCACATCACCCGCCAGACCTTTTATTATCATTTTGAGGATATCCCCGATCTGATGGCCTGGTCGCTGCGGCGCAACTTTGACCGCGTGATCGCCCAGTGCCAGACGCAGAAAAACGGCGAGGAGGCGCTGCGCTATCTGCTGTCCGCCGCCGTCAACGCCCGCCCCATGCTGAAAAAGGGCATGCAGAGCAATTACGGCGAGGAGCTGGAGCGCCAGCTGGAGGGGCTGCTGATGGACTTTTTATCCCACGTGGCGGCCAGCCGCGGGCTGTATGCGCGCGTCAGCGCCCGCGAGGCCGAGCTGCTGCTGCGCTATCACTGCGGCGGGGTGCTGTTCCTGCTGCGCGATTGGAAGGAGCAGGATACCGCTGAGCTGGACGCGATTGCGCACCGGCTGTATCAGGGGATGATCCGCGAGGAAAACCCCCTGTAACGGCTGCCATATCAGGCAAGCGCCGCCCGTCGAATTGCCCGGGCGGCGCTTTTTTGCTTTGCTGATTTATCCACCGGCTGATTCATCCACCGGAAAATCACCGATGTATTTGTCGTTCACGCTCCATTTTTCGGGGCGCTCGCCATCCAGATCATAGAAAATGCGCGTCAGCTCCAGCCCGCTGGCGGGGGCGGTCACGCCCAGCAGCAGGCGGTTCTGCGTGGCCAGGGCCTCGTCCAGCGCGTCGGGGCTGAGCCTGTCCTGGCCGATGGCCACCAGCGTGCCGGCCAGGATGCGCACCATATTATATAGGAAGGCGCTGCCTGCCACCACGATGGTTATATCGTCGCCCTCGCGGGTGACGCTGATATCATACAGCGTGCGGATGGTGGATTTGGCCGTGCCGCCCGAGGCTTGAAAGGCTCCGAAATCGTGCGTGCCCAGCAGCCGCAGCGCGGCGGCCTGCATCTTGCCCTCGTCCACCGGCACGGGGATGTGCGTGGTCCAGTTGCGGCGGATGGCGCTGGCGTGCCGCGCGTTGTGGATGCGATAGGTGTAGATCTTGCCCCGGCAGGAAAACCGCGCGTGCAGCCATTCGGGCACCACGCGCGCGGCGGTTACGCGCACATCGGGCGGCAGCATGGTGTTGAGCACAAAGGGAAATTTCTCCGCCGGAATGGTGCTGTAATTGTGAAAATGCGCGCGCTGGCCGGTGGCGTTCACGCCCGCGTCTGTGCGGCTGGCCCCCCATACGGTGGTTTCGCGCCCCGTGGCGCGGGCGAGCGCGCGCTCCAATTCCTCCTGAACCGAGCGCAGCCTGGCCTGCCGCTGCCAGCCGTAAAAGGCCGAGCCATCGTACTCGATGGTCAGCAGCACCCGCTCAAAGGGCTCAAAATCCGGCATGGGAACACCTTCTTTGTAAAAATAGCTTCATCATTATAGCAAAGCTGCGCAATGTTTTCAAGAAACGCAAAGGATTTACAAAAAGAATATGTTGCAATTTCGTAAAATGTGGTATAATATTTTCGTAACAAGTATGCGTATTCCGTAAAGGAGGGAAGCCATGGCGAAGCATGTGCTCATTATCGGCGGCGGCCCGGCGGGCTGTTCGGCGGCTATGACGCTGCGACTGCGCGGCGAAGATGTGACGATCCTGTACAGCGGCGAGGGCGCGCTGGGCCGCGCAAAGCGGGTGGATAATTATCCCGGCCTTGCGCAGATGCCCGGCGGGGAGATGCTTTCCGCCTTCCGCCGCCAGGCGGAAGAGATGGGTGCGGCGCTGCGGCCCGGCGTTGCGCGCTATATCCAGCGCACCCGGCGCGGCTTTACCGTGCTGGCGGGCGAGGATATGATCGCCTGCGACGCGGTGCTGCTGGCCTCGGGCGTAGCGCGGGTCAATCTGATCCCCGGAGAGGAAGCGCTGGTGGGGCGCGGCGTGAGCTACTGCGCCACCTGTGACGGCATGCTCTATCGTGATCGCCCGGTGGCGGCCGTGGTGCTGGGCGCGGGCTTTGACGAGGATGTGCGCTTCCTGCAGGGCATCTGCCAGGTGGATGTGCTGACCCGGCCGCCCCGCGCGCTGCGCGCCGAGGGGGAGCGGGTGATCCTGTCCACTGCCGATTCCGATACGGCCTACGACTGCGTGTTCATCCTGCGCCCCGCCGTGGCGCTGACCACGCTGCTGCCCGCGCTGGAAACGGAAAACGGCGCCGTCCGCGTGGATGCGGACATGCAAACCAATATTCCCGGCGTTTTCGCCGCGGGGGATATCACCGGCGCGCCCTATCAGGCCGCCCGTGCCGTGGGGCAGGGCAACACCGCCGCGCTGAGCATTGCGCGGTTCCTGCACCAGGGCGATGCGATCAATCACGAATCTACTAATTAAAAAAGGAGAGATCCCAATGAAAAAACTGCTCTGCTTGCTTCTGTGCCTCATGCTGCCCGTGGCCGCCATGGCCGCTCCCATGCGCGCGATGCGCGACAGCGTGCTCAGCGAGGCTGAGCTTGCCACCATGCGCTCCTGGCTGGACGGCGTAGTGCGCGACGCGCTGCCCCTGCAGTACGACAGCAATACCTATGTGGGCGCCTATGTGTACTCCTGCGTGGAGGACGGCGGCTGCTATGTGCTGGAATGCGATGTGTACCTGGAGGAGGGCGGCGATTCCCTGCCCGAGTTTGCGGCCGATAACGCCCTGACCTGGCTGTGCGACGCCACCGTGTGCGTCAAGCGCAACGGCAACGAATACGAGCTGGTCAGCGTGGAAGCGGGCGATTACTATGCTGCCACCGCCATGAAGACCACCGTGAACACCGAAAAGGGCTTTGAAGTAAGCCTGCCCGATACCTTTGTGCCCGCCGCCGACGGCGTGGACTACAGCTACAGCGAAGAGGACAAGGTAGTCGCTACCGTGACCTATCGCTTTGAGGAAGCCAAGGGTACCTCCCTGGCCGACTATGCCAAGTCCCTGGGCGGCGAAGGCATGATCGTGGATGTGAACGAGGATCTGGCGCAGGCCACTGCGCAGGCCGCGGGCATGTACCTGGTCATCTGCGCGGGCGAGGACGGCTTCCACTCCCTCACCCTCAGCTATCCTGCCGAGCGCGAGGCGGAGTTCACCCTGTACGCCGAATTCATGCGCAATTCCTTCGTCGTCAGCGGCCAGAGCAACGGTTGACGCGCGGAAAAAAATAGGCTATACTGTTTGTGGGCGGCGATTTGATTGCCGCCCACAATTCCAATTAAGGCGAATTTATTACCGAAAGAAGTGCTGTGTCATGCCTGAAGAATCCCGCAAGCCCGTGCTGTATTCGGCCGTTCAGCCCTCCGGCACGCTCACCATTGGCAACTATATCGGCGCGCTGCGCAACTTTAAGCTGCTGGAGCAGGATTATGATTGCCTGTTCTGCATGGCTGATCTGCATGCGCTGACCGTGCGCCAGGAGCCTGCCGCCCTGCGCCGCCGCACGGCGGAGCTGGCCGCGCTCTATATTGCCTGCGGCCTGGATCCCAAGAAGAATATCATCTACGCCCAAAGCCATGTGCCCATGCACGCCGAGCTTGCCTGGATTCTTAACTGCTTCACTTATATGGGCGAGCTGAGCCGCATGACGCAGTTCAAGGATAAGTCTGCCAAGCACGCGGACAACATCAACGCCGGCCTGTTTACCTATCCGGTGCTCATGGCCGCCGATATCCTGCTGTACCAGACCGACGTGGTGCCCGTGGGCGCGGATCAGAAGCAGCATCTGGAAATCTGCCGCGATATCGCCAACCGCTTTAACAGCATTTACGGCGATGTGTTCCGCATCCCCGAACCCTACATCAGCAAGTCCGCCGCCGCGCGCATCATGAGCCTGAACGATCCGTCCAGCAAGATGAGCAAGTCCGGCGAGCCTGATTCCTTCATCTCCGTGATGGATACGCCTGACGATATCCGCCGCAAGCTGCGCCGCGCCGTCACCGATAGCGACGGTGAGATCCGCGTGGATGCGGAAAACAAGCCCGGCGTAACCAACCTGATCACCATCTGCGCGGCCATGAGCAACCGCACGCCCGAGCAGGTGTGCCAGGATCTGGCCGGTCAGGGCTACGGCGCGCTCAAGGATGCGGCCGCCGAGGCCGTCATCGCCACGCTGGCGCCCATTCAGGCTGAGCATAAGCGCATCATGGCCGATAAGGCGTACATTGCCGATGTGCTCAAGGACGGCGCGGAGCGTGCCAGCGCCATCGCCTTCAAGACCCTGCGCAAGGTATACAAGAAGGTTGGCCTGTATCAGGGCTGAGGACGATTGGACAATGAAAGACGGGTCTGCTGCAAAGAGGCGGTTGCCTTCATGCAGCAGACCCGTTTTATCATGCGGAGAACTTACAATAAATCAGCCAATGTGTAAGGCTTTGCGGGAAATTGATGTCGCGTACCCTTTTGAATATGAAGCGTTTCATCAAGCCCTGCCTGTGCCGCTGCGGCATGCAGATGCCGCGCCAGGGGAAGACAATCCTCATCCTCGGAGCCGCAGAGAATTGCGAGCCTGATCTGCTTTTGCCGGATGGCCTGGACAACCTCCGCCGCGTGATCGTGCAGCAGCGGAATCCACGGGCTTTGCAGAATGAGCATATCGCAGCGCGCATCGGTAAACAGCACCGAGCGCAGCAGCATATCGCACCCGGCGGAAAAACCGCCGCACACAATCCTTTGATAGCCTTGGCCTTGCATGGCTTCCATTGCCTGGGCTATCGCCGCATAGGAAGCGCCGTCATAGCGCCAGCGATAGGTGCCGTATCCGTCGGGCTCGGCGCTTTGGATTGCTTCCAGCTGCCATGAATTGCTTTTGCCCAATATGGGTTCCCAGTCCGCCCGCGCGGTCTGCCCATTTTGAGTGTTGCCATGAACGGCCAGGAACAGGCTGTCGGCATGCTTCCCTTTCCAGGAGAACAGCGCTTGAGACCTGGAAACAGCATCGGCATAGCGCTGATCTGAAAGGGACTTTAACGCGAGAAACTCCGGGCGAGCCTTTAGCGGCGCAAGGTCATCGTCTGTCAATACTTCCGGGCGGTACCACCAGGCATGATCCGCAATGGCGCTTCGCAGCCATGCGAGCGCTTGCTCCGGCATGCCGGCTCCGCCTGCCAGACAGGCAAGAAAATAGAAGGTCTGTGGGCCGAAAGCCTTGGAATTTGCCTGATACGCATCCAGCAAATATCGGTAGGCTTCGGGATAGCTGCTTTCAGCAAGCGACAGGGTTGTTTCCAATATATCGTTTTCTTTTGGCATAGCGGGTACTCCCTATTGAACGTAGCCCTGCTGTTATTCCGCCGTTTTAGCGGCTGCCTGCGGGCCGATGCGCCCCTCGCGCACCAGGCGCACCAGGGTGGCCGTTACCAGCGGATCATAGGCTTCAGATAGGCTTTGCAGCTCTACCGCGGCTTCCTCAAAGGTTTTTACCCTGTTATAGCCGCGGTCGCTGGTCATCGCGTCAAAGGCGTCCGCTACGGCCAGAATGCGCGCCTCAAAGGGGATTTCTTCCCCCTTCAGCCCGCGCGGATAACCGCGGCCGTCCATGCGCTCATGATGCGAATAGGCAAGCTCGGCAATGCGCGGGCCGTAGATGGGCTCCAGCAGCCGGGCGCTGTCGAGGGGATGCTGCTGAATCAGCTTGTATTCCTCGTCGGTCAGCCGCGCCTTTTTGCGCAGGATATCGCCCGGCACATTGCACTTACCAACATCGTGAAACAGCGCGCCCATGACGAAATCCTCCAGCTTCAGGCCGGGGCAGTGATCCTTGAGCTCCTTGTATAATTGCAGGGCGTATTCCATCACCGCGCGGCTGTGGCGCTGGGTATAGTGATCCTTTTCGTCAATGCGGCGCAGCAGACCCTGCAGCTCCTGCTGCCAGTAGGCCTCGCTGTCAAATACCGGACAGTTGGATACATATAAAAGCTCCGCCGCCTCCACGCAGCGCAGCATCACATTTTGCTTGAGCCCATGCACATAAAAACAGTCGCCCGGGCCAAGCGTTTCCACATCGTCGCCCTCGGGCGCGATTTCCAGCTTTCCGCGCTGCACAAAGAAAAATTCAAATGTGTTTTCCTCGCTGCCCGGCGACAGCCACAGCGTCGCGCCGGCAGTGACCATTTGGCGCATGATTTCGATATCGCCGCTCTTGGCCAGCAGCGACAGCCCGCTCGCGCTGCCGCGGGCGTCCTCCTGCGCATGATGGGTAAAAAGCCCCTCCAACCTGTTTCACCCCTAAAAAAACGCATAACGCCGCGTCCGGACGATGTGCCCGGCGCGGCGTTGCTTTTGCATTTAATGGCTCGGCCGCAACCTTACGGCAGAACGTTGATCACCTTCAGCGGATCCACAGCCACCCAGCGGCCATCGATCCAGTACCAACGGTAGGTGCACCGTACTTCAAAGCCAAGGCTGGCTCCATATTCTATGACAGGCGCGTTTACAAGCTCCACCTGCTCGTGCAGCCAATCTACATCGTCATAAGGGGTCAGCTGAGCGTGCAGCACCAGGGCGCGCACTTTGGCGTTGGCAGCGGAAACCCTTGCCTGCACGCGCAGATAGTTCTCCTGGCGCTCATTCAGGCAGGCCTCGCTTACGCCGGCGGCGCTGGCCGTGGAGCACAGCAGAATCATCATCAGCAACAGGGCAGCAAGGACGCGCAAGGACTTTTTCATACCGATTCCCCCTAAATCTCACGAATCAAAAATATTTTGGATTCGCTACAAGAATACCCGAAATTTTATAATTTGTCAATGTTTTTTAACATCTGTCGGTTACATATTCGGCTCTTTTTATGCTGGTTTAGTATGCTTTTTGAAAGAAAAACAGCAAATGTTCAATTTTGGCAGCCGATTGACAGAAAAACCCCCGTCTGATATAATGCTGCTTACCTGCGCGGGGTATGGCTTTCCCCGGGCGGGCGTCTTTGCGTACTAAAAAAGGAGGCCGTCATGCCCGATTTTATCCTGTCTCCGCTGCTGGAGAGCCCACTTTTCCAGCAGCTCTGCGATCAGCTCCTGGAGCAGCCCGGCGCGGCCGCCTATGAAATCGGCGAGGGCGCGCGCGCCGCGCTGGCCGCCGCCATTGCGCTCAAAACCGGCCGTCAGGTGCTCTATATCGCGCCGGGCGACCGCGACGCCGCCCGCGTGGCGGAGGATATCGGCCAGTACCTGCCCCAGGGGGCGGGCACGATGATTGCCCGCGAAAGGCAGTTTGCCCGCGCCGTATCCAGCCGCGAGGGGGAGTGGCAGCGTCTGACCGCCCTGAGCCGCCTGCAAAGCGGCGAAATGCGCGTGCTCTGCCTGCCTGCGGACGCGCTGCTGTGGCGCATGACCCCGCCTGAGGTGGCGCGGGCCATGACCGTAACCGTGCATACGGGCGATCAGATGCAGCCGTCCGATTTGATGGCGCGCCTGGCTGAGGCGGGCTACGAGCGCGTGGACATGGTGGAGGGCAAAGGCCAGTGCGCCCTGCGCGGCGCCATTGTGGATGTGTATCCGCCCTGTGAGACCGACGCGCTGCGCATTGAGTTCTTTGATGATGAAATCGACGGCATGCGCACCTTTGACTGCGTGAGCCAGCGCAGCGTGGAGCGCCTGGACAGCGCCGTCATCGCCCCGGCAGGCGAATATCTGCTGCCCGCCGCCGACCGTCCCCGCGCGGGCGCGACGCTGCGGCTGCTGACCGAAAGCGCGCTGACCCGCCTGCGCGAGCATCCCGCGCAAAAAAAGCTATCCTATGATGAAAACCCCGACGACTCCCGCGACGGCCTGCGCGCCTTCCTGCGCGAGGCGGAGACGCTGGAGGCGGGCGGGCTGTGCCGCGGCATGGATCTGCTGGCGCATATCCTGCTGCCCCGCACCTGCGGCGTGTGGGAATATATGGACAATCCCATTATCCTAATCGATACGCCCGACCGCTGCCGCACACGCATGGACGACTGCGTCAGCGGCTTTCTGACCGACCTGTCCTTGGCCATCGAGCGCGAAATGGCGCTGCCCGAGCAGGAGGGCGCGCTGCACACCGTGCAGGAGGCGCTGGACGCGGTGAACGCCTGCGATATGCTGACCATGCAGGAGTTCCTGCGCGAGCTGGCGGGCTTCAAGCAGGGAAAGCCGGTCAAAATATCCGCCCTGGACGCGCCGCAGTACCATGGCAGCGTGCGCGATCTGGCGGGCGATCTGGCGCATTGGCGGCAGGAGGACGGCGAAATCTACCTGCTTTCGGGCGGCGAGGCGCGCGGCGAACGCCTGCTTGATACCCTGCGCGGCGTCGATGCGCGCATGGACGGTCACATCCACATCGCCCCGCATACGCTGTCGCGCGGCTTTATCTGGCCGCAGTGCGCGCTGTATGTGATCGGCGATACCGATATTTACGGCGCGGGCTACAAAAAGACCCGCACCCGCAAGAGCAGCGGCCAGCGCATCGAGGCCTTTACCGACCTGAAAGAGGGCGACTACGTGGTGCACGAGATGCACGGCGTAGGCGTGTATCAGGGGGTCAAGCGCATCCAGAGCGAGGGCGCGTGGCGCGATTATCTGCTGATTCAATATAAAGGCAGCGACCGGCTGTATGTGCCCACCGATCAGTTTGACCGGGTGCAGAAGTACATCGGCTCCACCGACGGCGAACCGCCGCTTAACTCCCTTTCGGGCGGCGAGTGGCAGAAGCAGAAGGCCAAGGTCAAGGCGGGCCTGAAAAAGCTGGCCTTTAATCTGGTGCAGCTCTATGCCCAGCGCGAGGCCACGCCCGGCCATGCCTTTGCCCCCGATACGGCCTGGACGCAGCAGTTTGACGAGGTATTTCCCTATGAACTGACCCCCGATCAGGCGCGCGCGGTGGCTGATATCAAGCGCGATATGGAATCTACCCGCAATATGGATCGCCTGCTGTGCGGCGACGTGGGCTACGGCAAAACCGAGGTGGCCATGCGCGCGGCCTTCAAGGCGGTGCAGGATGGCAAGCAGGTAGCGCTGCTGGCGCCCACCACCATCCTGGCGCAGCAGCACTATTATACATGCCTCAAGCGCTTCCGTGATTTCCCGGTCAATATCGATGTGATCAGCCGCTTCCGCACGCCCAAGGCGCAGCGCGAGGCCATCAGCCATGCCGCCTCGGGCAAGTGCGATATCCTGGTGGGCACCCACCGGCTGCTGAGCAAGGATGTGCAGTTTAAGGATCTGGGCCTGCTGATCATCGACGAGGAGCAGCGCTTTGGCGTAGCGCACAAGGAGAGCATCAAAAACCTGAAAAAGAGCGTGGACGTGCTCACCCTCAGCGCCACGCCCATTCCGCGCACGCTGCATATGAGCATGGTGGGTGTGCGCGATATGAGCCTGCTGGAAACCCCGCCCGAGGAGCGCATTCCCGTGCAGACCTATGTGATGGACTATAACGAAAGCCTGGTGCGCGACGCCATCCTGCGCGAGATTGCCCGCGACGGTCAGGTTTATTTCCTTTATAATCGCGTGGCCAACATCGACGCCTTTGCGGGCCGCCTGCGCCAGCTGGTGCCCGAAGCACGCATCGCCATTGGGCATGGCCAGATGCAGGAGCACGCGCTGGAGGATGTGATGCTGGATTTCTACGCCGGCAAGTACGATGTGCTGCTGTGCTCCACCATCATTGAAAACGGCCTGGATGTGCCGCGCGCCAACACCATGATCGTCTATGACGCCGACCGCTTCGGATTGTCCCAGCTGTATCAGCTGCGCGGCCGCGTGGGGCGTTCCAACCGCGTATCCTATGCCTATTTCACCGTGCAGCCGCAGAAAACACTGTCCGAAACGGCGGAAAAGCGCCTGGCCGCCATTCGGGAGTTTACGCAGTTCGGCGCGGGCTTCCGCATTGCCATGCGCGATTTGGAGATCCGCGGCGCGGGCGATATCTTTGGCCCCGAGCAGAGCGGCCATATCTCCGTGGTGGGCTATGATATGTACTGCAAGCTGATTGAGGAGGCCGTGCGCGAGGCCAAGGGTGAGCAGGGCGCGCCTGCCGAGCTGGAGCCGCGCGTGGATCTGAAGGTGAACGCCTATCTGCCCGAAGCCTATGTGCGCGGCGGCAACCAGCGCGTGGAAATCTACAAGCGCATTTCCATGCTGCGCACGCAGGAGGAAATGGGGGATATCATCGACGAGCTGCTGGATCGCTTTGGCGATATCCCGCAAAGCGTGCTGACGCTGCTGAACGTTGCCTATCTGCGCGCACTGTGCGTAGCCTTTGGCGTGGGCGTGGCGCAGCGCCAGCCTACGGGCCTGCTGCTGCGCTTTGACGAGCGGTATCTGCCCGATCTGAACGCCCTGAGCGCCGCCATGGGCGAGGACGGTACGGTGCGCTTCTCCGCCGCGCGCATTCCGGGCATGTTCATTCCGCTGTCCTCCCGCCAGGACGACGAGGCCGCCCTCAAGGCCGCCTGCGACGCGCTGGGCAAGCTGCGCGAGCGCTATAACGCCCAGAAAAAGGCCATGGACGCGGCTAAGCGGCCCGCCGGCACGCAGACGGAATAAGGCTTGACGCGCCGCGCGATTCACGATATAATCTGATTGATATGCAACAACTGGATTCTATCGTTTGATGGTAAAAGGAGCGTTTTGCCATGGATACGGAGTTTATCAACCTGGACAGCGGGAACATCGCATCGGAGCATTTGTGCTGCATCATCCGCACGCAGAAGGCGCATCCCGGCGTGGAGGCCAAGCGTGCCTGGCTGGCCGCGCGGCTGGACGAGGGCCATGTGTTTCGCAAGGTGAACGCCAAGGGCTGCGCTTTTATTGAATATGCGCCGCTGGAAACGGCTTGGGCGCCCGTGGTGGGGGATAACTACCTATATATTTATTGCCTGTGGGTGCTGGGCGATCTGAAGGGTCACGGCTATGGGCGGCAGCTGATGGAATACTGCATTGCCGACGCGAAGGCGCGGGGCAAGTCCGGCGTGTGCATGCTGGGCGCGGATAAGCAGAAGGGCTGGCTGTCCGATCAAAAATTTGCGCAGAAATACGGCTTCACGTGCGTCGATCGCACGGCCGACGGCTATCAGCTGCTGGCGCTGAGCCTGGATGGCAGCGTGCCGCGCTTTGCGGAAAAAGCAAAAAGTCAGCGCATCGACGAGCAGGAGCTGACCGTTTACTATGACGATCAGTGCCCCTTTATCCCGCAGCGGATGGATAAGCTGCGGGCGTACTGCGAGGCGCACGGCATCCCCGCGCGCTTCATCCATGTGGATACGCTGGCGCAGGCCAAGGCATTGCCCTGCGTGTTCAACAACTGGGCGGTGCTTTATCAGGGACGGTTTGTTACCGTCAATCAGCTGGACGGCTCGGCGCTGGAAAAGCTGCTGCGCGCGTAAGGAGAACGGATATGGCGTTTGACTATAAAAAGGAATATAAAGAGTTTTATCTGCCAAAGGCGCAGCCGCAGCTTGTCACCGTGCCGCCGATGAATTACATTGCCGTGCGCGGGCAGGGAGATCCCAACGAGGAGGGCGGCGCGTACAAGGCGGCCATCGGCCTATTGTACGGCGTGGCCTTTACTATCAAGATGAGCAAGCACGGCGATCACCGCATCGACGGATACTTTGATTATGTGGTGCCGCCGCTGGAGGGCTTCTGGCGGCAGCCGGGCACGATGGGCTTTGATTATGCCAATAAGCAGCGCCTTGAGTGGATATCGGTGATTCGCCTGCCGGATTTCGTCGCGCGGGCGGATTTTGACTGGGCGGTTTCGGAGGCTGCGCAAAAGAAAAAGCAGGATTTCTCCGCCGTGGAGTTTTTGCCTGTGGACGAGGGCCTGTGCGTGCAGCTGCTGCACGTGGGGCCCTTTGACGATGAGCCTGCCAGCGTTGCGAAAATGGACGCCTATATCGCCGAAAACGGCTATGAAAATGACTTTTCGGATGCGCGCTGGCACCATGAAATCTATCTGTCCGACGCGCGCAAGGTGGCTCCGGAACGGTGGAAAACCGTGATCCGCCACCCCGTTCGCAGGCTGTGAGGGAAAAAAAGTCCCTGCCCGGCCGCACAAAACGCGCGAAACTGCGCCCCTTATGCGCGCAATCCTGCGCTATTATTGTAAAAACTCAGCAGAAATAGCTGGAAACGCCGCGGTTTGCTTGACAGAACGCAATGAATAAAGTACAATAAAATTTGCAATCATGCCGTTCCACGCGGGGTGTCCGCGTATCAGGAAGGGGGGTCGGGCATGCTTTTTGCCCATGAATCCAAAAGAAGAATCCGCGCAATGCTTACAACGCTGCTTCTGCTGCTGGCATTGCTGTTTGCGCTGCCCGCCATGGCGGACGACAATATCAATTTTACCCTGTCGGTTGAGCCTTCCAGCCTCACCGCACCCGGCCCCGTTACGGTGTCGGTGCGCGTGGTTAACGCGGGCGAAACCGATATGACCGAGCCGGTCATGCTCTATGATCCCAGCGGCGCGCTGGTGCCTACCTTTGGCGACGGCGGCCAGGCGCTGATCAAAAAGGGCGATTATGTGACCGCGCAGCATACCTACAATGTCACCCAGCAGCAGCTGGATGAGGGCAAGCTGACCTATATGCTCAGCTATAACGATGTGGACGCCAGCGGCAACGTGGTGGTCAAGTCCCTCAGCGCCAGCGCCGCGCTGACCTTTACCGGCACGGCTCCGCGCCTGACGGTCAACCGCACCATCGATCCCGAGGTGGTGCGCAACGGCAAGACCGCCACCGTGCAGTATGAGCTGTACAATTCCGGCAATGTGGAAATCAAGAACATCCGCGTGGAGGAGAATACCTCCATTTCCGCCAATGCGCAGACCGTCACCTCGCTGGCGCCGGGCGAGCGCAAGACCATCAAGTTCACCGCCACCATGCGCCAGAAAGATCTGACCAGCCGTGGCAAGGTGACCTACAAGGCGGGGGACGAGTCCCTGTCCCAGGAGCTGCCCGCCGTCACCATCCCCAAGGCCAATCCCGGCCTGGTGCTGGATGAAATCCTGACGGCCGACAAGACCTCCATCGAGAACGGCGACACCGTTACCCTCACCCTGACCATCAAGAACAACGGCAACATTACCTATTCCAATATCAGCGTGACGGACGCCAAGTACGGCGAGATCTTCACCAATCTCACCCTGGGCCCCGGCGAAACGCTGGTGCGCGAAAAGCAGTTCACCCTGTCTGAAAGCACGTCCTTCAAGTATTCCGTCACCCTGCCGGACAATACGGGCGCTACCAACGTGATCTCCTCCAACGAGGTCAAGATCAGCGTTTATAATCCCGGCCAGATGATGCACCTGACCCTGGACGCCACCGCCAGCACCGCCACCGTGGCGCAGGTGCCTGCCGATGTGCGCTTCACCCTGAAGCTGACCAACAATTCCTCCCAGACGGCCAAGAACGTGACCCTGTATCACGGCGCTACCCGCATCACCACTGTGAGCGAGCTGGCTCCTTCGCAGACCGTCACCATCGAGCGCGACTTCACCATCTCTCAGGCGGGCAAGTTCCGCTTTACCGCCAGCATCAAGGACGCGCTGGATAACACCCAGACCTTTGATTCCAACGAAATCACCATCGCCTACGCCGCGCCTACTGCTGCGCCCACCCCCGTGCCGCAGGTGACGGTTGCGCCCCTGGTCACCGTCACGGTTGCGCCCATCGAGGTGCTTGAGCCTGTGGCCAGCCAGACCAGCGGCTATCTGCGCACCGCCGCGCTGGTGTTCGCCGGGCTGTTTGGCGTCAGCTTCCTGCTGTTTGCCGTTAGCACCGTGATGCGCGCCAAGCGCCGCAGCACCTCCCGCAACGCCTACGATCATATGGATCTGGCCGAGCGCCGCGATTATACCGAGCCCGCCCGTTATGGCGAGGCCGATATTGCCGATACCGAGCCGGAGACCGCGCCCGACGCGCTGAGCGAAAAGCCCTCGGATGAAATTCTCAAGGAGGACGCGCCCCAGCCCGTCAAGCAGCAATCGGACGACGGCGGCGCGTACCGCCTGACCCGCGAGGATTCGCAGCTCCAGCCGCAGGCTTCCACGCAGGATCAGCCCGCGCAGGATACCCCCGCCGAGGAGGCGGTGGACGCGCCTTTCCGCCGCCGCCGCGCCAACCGCAAGCCCGCGGATGCGCCCAGCGAGGACGAATAATCACATACCCATCAGCCGCCTGATTTTGATCAGGCGGCTTTTGCGTAGCTGGAAAATATTTGCCTGTATGCAGGAAAACGCTGGACTTTTTCGTTTTTTATAGCGAGAGGTGTTGCCTATGAAAAAGCTGCTTGCCGCGCTATTGGCGCTGCTGTGCCTGCCGGTCATGACCGCGTTGGGGGACACGCAAGGCGATTTTACCTATGCCCTCACCCCGGAGGGCGCGGTGGTGACGATGTACTATGTGGAGGACGCGGCGCAAACGCCCGCAGTGATCACCGTGCCCGACGCCCTGGGCGGGCAGCCCGTGGTGGGCATTGGCGAAAATGCGTTTAACAATTCGGAGAGTGCGTTTGATGGAGGGCTGGTGGAGGCGATCATCCTGCCTGGCACCCTCAGGTATCTGGATGACGGGGCTTTTACCTGCTGCCATGATGTAAAGAAACTCTACTTTCCCGCCAGTCTGGAGCGCATTGCCGAGGGCTGCTTTTCGCATGTGACGGCGGAGATTGCGTTGGATCCGGACAATCCGTATTTCACTGTGGAGCGCGGGTATCTGATCGACCGGCGCGCCGATACGCTGCTCTATGCGCCCCGGCTGCGGGCGGGCGACGCAATCGACCTGCCGCGCGTGCGCCGCCTGGGCGAGGGTGCGCTGGAGAACCTGTATTACGCGGCCACTGCGCTGACCATCCCCGACAGCGTGCAAAGCATCGGTGGCGGGGCGTTGGCAAACCTGCCGTATCTGCACGCGCTGACCATTCCGGATTCTGTTACGGAGCTGGAGCCGAACAGCTTATGCAGCATGAATCTTGTTTCGTTGGCGCTTCCCGGCAGCGTGAAGCATATTCCGGAATCCCTGTGCGAAAGCGCGGCGCTGACCGAGCTTACGCTGGCGGAGGGCATTGAGACCATCGGCGATTATGCCTTTTATCGCACGGCGCTCAGGCAGGTGACGCTGCCCGCCTCGGTGCGGCGCGTGGGCGCGAACGCCTTTCCTGCGGATTGCGAAGTGATATGCCTTAATCCGGATGCGCAGATCCTGCCCCCGGATGCAGAAACGCAATATTAAAGCATAATTTACGCCGCCGCGGCCTTCCGCCCGTGAGAAAAGATTGAAACCTGCGCGCAATGCGTGTATAATATAGGTTGCAATCCCATGCAGGGAGCAATCCCGGAAAGGAAGATACCCTTGAAAGAAAACAACAAGCCCGCAAAGCGTGTGGATATCGGCGGTCAGGCCGTATTGGAGGGCGTGATGATGCGCTCGCCGGAATATATCGCCCTGGCGGTGCGCCGCCCGGACGGCAGCGTGGTGTGCAAGCGCGATCCCTATGTGTCCCCCGCAAAAAAGCATAAGTGGATGGGCTGGCCCTTTGTGCGCGGCGCGGTCAGCATGGTGACGATGCTGGGCACCGGCATGAAGACGCTGGAGGAAAGCAGCAAGATGGGCGGCGTTGAGGACGAGCAGCCCACCAAGTTTGAGCTTTGGCTGGCCAAGAAGCTGGGCAAGGGCGTGGATAAGGTGGTCATGGGTCTGGCCATTGTGCTGGCCGTGTGCCTGTCCGTCGGTCTGTTTGTGCTGATTCCAAACGCCATCATCAAGCTTTTCCCCACTACGGCCACGGGCGGCATGCTGCTGCTCAAGAATCTGGTTACCGGCCTTGTCCGCACGGCCATTCTGCTGGGTTATATGGCGTTTTGCCGCAGCATTCCGGATATGAAGCGGGTATTCCGCTATCATGGCGCGGAGCATAAAACCGTGTATTGCCACGAGGCTGATCTGCCCCTGACCCCCGAAAACGCCCGCCCCTTTACCACGCTGCATCCGCGCTGCGGCACCAGCTTTTTGCTGATCACCTTCATCCTGTCCATCGTGTTCTACTCCATCGTGGACGTGGTGGTGCTGATGGTGTCCGGCTATGATCTGGGCGCGCATTATCTGCTGCGCGTGCTCAGCCGCGTGATCCTGCTGCCCGTGGTTGCGGGCATCAGCTATGAGACGCTCAAGGGCCTGGCCCACAGCGAGAACAAGCTGTGCCGCATCCTGCGCGCGCCGGGCATGCAGCTGCAGCGCCTGACCACCGCCGAGCCGGACGACAGCATGCTGGAGGTGGCTATCGTATCGATGAAGGCCGCGCTGGGTGATATGCCCGACGGCCCGCTGACCCCCGAGGGCTATGTGATCGCCATCCCCGCGCCCAAGAAGGACGAAGCGCCCGCGGCTGATCCTGCCCCTGCGCAGGAGGAACCGCAGGCATGACGACTTGCCGCGATGCGCTGCGCGCCGCGTCGGGCATGCTGGCACAGGCCGGCGTGCCCGATCCCGCGGTGGACGCGGCGTTTTTGTTATCCCATGTGACGGGTACGCCGCATCTGCTGCTGCGCGCCGAGGGCTGGCGGGAGCTGACGCAATCGCAGCTGGCCGATTATCAGGCGCTGATTGATCGCCGCTGCCAGCGCGAGCCGCTGCAATACATCCTGGGCACGGCGCAGTTTATGGGCGTTACGCTGCGCGCGCAGCCCGGCGCGCTGATTCCCCGCAACGACACCGAAACGCTGTGCGAGCAGGCGCTTGCCCGCATGCAAGGGCGCGAGCGCGTGCTGGATCTGTGCACGGGCACGGGCGCGCTGGCCATTGCCATTGCGCTGCAATTTCCGGGCGCGCAGGTGACGGCGGCCGATATCAGCGCCGACGCGCTGGCCGTCGCCCGGCAAAACATCGCCGATACCGGCGCACGGGTAACGCTGCGCCAGGGTGATCTGTTTGCCGCCGCGGCGGGGGAAAGGTTTGATATCATCGTCAGCAACCCGCCCTATATCACGGCGGAGGAAATGGCGGATTTGCAGCCTGAGGTGTGCAGGGAACCTGCCCTGGCGCTGTACGGCGGGTTGGACGGGCTGGATTTCTATCGCCGCATTGCGCGCGAAGCGCCGGACTATCTTTCGCCCGGCGGTTGGCTGCTGCTGGAAATCGGCAGCGCGCAGGCGGAGGCCGTATCCGCCCTGTTGGCGGAGCGCTTTGAAGCGCTTGCCGTATATCCCGACATGCAGGGGCTTCCCCGCGCGGTGGCCGCCCGGCTGCGCGAGTGTGCGCGAGTGTGAGCATATTCCCCTCGATTGCGCGATTATTTCTATTTTTCGCGCAATTTGTACGTTAAAATGGAAGAAAAGGCGCGTTTATTCCCCTGCCCGTCTTGAATGCTGGGCGGGGGTGTGCTATAATTCAACTGTCTGGTAAATACATTCCGCCGTCTCCGCGTGGGGACGGCGGCAGAACTTGAAAGGGATGAAACAATGTACGACGCAATCATCATCGGCGCCGGTGTGGTCGGCTGCGCGGTAGCACAGCAGATGGCCAAGTACAACGGCAAGCTCCTGGTTGTTGATCGCATGGAGGATGTGGCGGACGGCGCCAGCAAGGCCAACAGCGGTATCGTGCACGCCGGTTTTGACGCGCATCCTGGCACCGAAAAGGCGCGCCTGAACGTGAAGGGCAGCATGATGTACGGCGACCTGGCCAAGGAGCTGGGCGTGCCCTACACCCAGCCCGGCGCGCTGGTGCTGGGCTTCAGCGAGGAAGACCGTGCGACCCTGAATAATTTGCTCTCTCAGGCCCAGGCCAACAACGTGCCCGGCTGCCGCATTGTGGAGCACGATGAAATTTTGCAGATGGAGCCCAACACCAACCCTGCCGTTGTGTGCGCGCTCTACGCCCCCACCAGCGCCCTGGTCAGCCCGTATGAGATGACCTGCGCTCTGGCGGACAGCGCGGCGGAAAACGGCGCGGAGTTTGTGCTGAGCAACCCCGTGCTGGAGATCAAGCCCACCTCCGATGGCAACTGGCTGGTGATCACCGAGCGCGACGAGTACAAGACCCGCGCGGTGGTCAACTGCGCCGGCATCGGCTCGGGCGTGCTGCACAATATGATCTCCACCCGCCATGTCAACCTGATCGCCCGCCGCGGCGAGTATTATCTGCTGGATCACATGGCTGAAATCCCCTTCCATATGACCATGTTCCAGTGCCCCACCAGGATGGGCAAGGGCGTGCTGGTCAGCCCCACCACCCACGGCAACACCCTGCTGGGCCCCACTGCCGATGATATCGACGACGGCTACGACGTGGCCACCACCCGCCGCGGCCTGGATGAGGCGCTGGAAAAGGTGCGCCTGACCTGGAAGACCGTCAATACCCGTCAGACCATCACCACCTTCTCGGGCATCCGTGCGCACGAGGAAAACGGCGATTTCATTATCGGCAAGGTGGAGGGCGCGCCCGAGGGCGCGTTCGAGGCGGTTGGTATCGAAAGCCCCGGCCTGTCCGCGGCTCCGGCCATCGGCCAGGAGCTGGGCGACGAGGTTGCCGCCTTCCTGGGTCTTGCGCAGAAGGAAGACTGGAAAAAGCCCACCCCCCTGCCCCGCGCCTTCCGCAGCATGACCAATGAGGAGCGCGAGGAAGCCTATAAGCAGAACCCCGAATACGGCGTGCTGGTATGCCGCTGCGAGCAGGTGACCGAGGCCGAGATCCGTGCCGCGATCCGCCGCCCCGTGGGCGCGCGCTCCATCGACGGCGTCAAGCGCCGCACCCGCGCCGGCATGGGCCGCTGCCAGGGCGGCTTCTGCAGCCCGCGCGTGATGGAAATCCTGTGCGAGGAGCTGGGCGTGAGCCCGCTGGAAATCACCAAGTGCGGCGGCGACAGCAAGCTCCTGGTCGGCACCCTGCATCAGATCGCTAAGGAGGCGCGCCCCGATGAAGAGTGAAATGAATAACGGCGTACCCGTAACCCAGGTGGATATCCTGATCGTCGGCGCGGGCCCTGCGGGTCTGGCCGCCGCCATCGCCGCCAAGGAGGCGGGCGTGGACAGCCTGATCGTGCTGGAGCGCGAGGACAATGCCGGCGGCATCCTGCGCCAGTGCATCCACAACGGCTTCGGCCTGCATCGCTTTAAGGAAGAGCTGACCGGCCCCGAATACGCCCAGCGCGATATCGACAAGGCCGCTGAAATGGGCATCGACGTGCGCACGGGCGTAACCGTGCTGAGCGTGGATCCCGATAAGACCGTCACCGCCATCTCCCGCAAGTGGGGCTTGCAGGTGTTCAAGGCCAAGGCTGTTGTGCTGGCCATGGGCTGCCGCGAGCGTCCCCGCGGCGCGCTGGCCATTCCCGGCACCCGCTGCGCCGGCATCTACAGCGCCGGCACCGCGCAGAAGTTTGTCAACCTCGAGGGCTATATGCCCGGCCGCCGCGTGGTCATCCTGGGCAGCGGCGATATCGGCCTGATCATGGCGCGCCGCATGACCCTGCAGGGCGCCAAGGTGCTGGCCTGCGTGGAGCTGATGCCTTATTCCTCGGGCCTGAACCGCAACATCGTGCAGTGCCTGCAGGACTATAACATTCCCCTGTATCTGAGCCACACCGTGGTGGATATCCAGGGTCGTGAGCGCGTTACCGGCGTGACCGTGGCCAAGGTGGACGAGAACCGCCGCCCCATCCCCGGCACCGAGATCCAGTTCGACTGCGATACCCTGCTGCTGTCCGTCGGCCTGATCCCCGAGAACGAGCTGACCATCGGCGCGGGCGTGCAGATGAGCCCGCTGACCAACGGCGCCGTGGTGGACGACTGCCTGCAAACCTCCGTGCCCGGCATCTTTGCCTGCGGCAACGTGCTGCATGTGCATGACCTGGTGGATCATGTGTCCAACGAGTCCTTCAAGGCTGGCAAGGCCGCGGCGGACTATGTGCAGGGCAAGGAGCATACCGGCCGCCTGATCGCCGTCAAGGATGGCGCGGGCGTGCGCGGCGCCGTGCCCCAGCAGATTCGCCTGGAAAAGGGCGCGGAGCATGCGCCCATCGACATCATGTTCCGTCCCGATCGCGTGTACCAGAACCAGTACATCGTGGTCAAGGCGGATGGCAAGGCCGTCTTCGCCCAGAAGAAGATGATCTGCACCCCCGGCGAAATGGCTGATATCACCCTGAACGCCAAGCAGCTGGCCGCCTGTGAAGACGCCCAGACCCTGGAAGTAAGCATCACGCCCGACAAGCCGGAAATGTAATTGCATCACAAAGCATAAACAAGAATCGCTCTGCTGCAAGGCAGGGCGGTTTTTTTGTGCGGCGACAAAGTCGCCGCACACCGAAAAAATGAAGAATCATTTTTTCGGGCCGCAGATTTTCTTGCGAGCCTGCGGCTCACGGGCAGAAAATCTGAAAGGAATGAAAATTTCCTTTCGGAGGAAACCTCCTTCGGAAATTTTCTCCTCGCGCCGTACACGCCGCCGCTCCGGATAAGAAATGCCGCCCGATGGGCGGCAGATAATGAAATGTGTTAGGCGCTTTCTTATATTTATCGGGTGCAGTTGCTGCTTTACTGATGATCTGGATTGCCTTACAGCAAGGCAGGGCGATTTTTTGTGCGTTGTTATAAAATCGTTTTTTTCATCCGGCAGGGAAACCGGCGAACCGCGTCGAATAATATGCGTGAATATGCCGATTATTGAAAAATGCGGGGTTATTTATGAATATTAAAGACGTGGCTCAGCGGGCGGGCGTTTCTATTTCTACTGTTTCCAATGTGCTCAACGGACGGCGCAATGTAAGCCCCGAAAAGGCGCAGGCCGTGATGCGCGCTGCGGAGGAGCTCAACTATATTCCCAATGTCAACGCGCAGATGATGAAGCGCCACGGCACGGGCAATATCGGTTTGTTCTTATCCCACGTGGAGGGCCCGTACTACGCCGCGCTGATGCCTGCGCTGTTTTATTTTTGCGCTAAGGCGGGCTATGCGCTGCTGATTTATGTGAACGATTTTCACACCAGCCGCGATGTGGCGCAGGCCGTGCTCAGCTGCAATATCGATGGGGCGATCATGCTCAACGGCCTGATCACCGAGGAGGATATTTGCCTGGTCAATCAGCGCGGCATTCCGATGGTGTTTATGGATCGCAATATCCGCATGCCGGGTACAGGCTGCGTGCTGATCGACAACGGCTCGGGCACGCATGAGCAGGTGGAATATCTGTACCACACCGGCCACCGCCACATTGCCTATATGATCGGCTATGAAAACAACGACGGCAACGGCCGCGAGGCGGCCTTCCGCAAAGCCATGGAGGAGTTTGGCCTGCCGCTGGAGCCAGAGCTGATGATGCAGGGGCTGTTTAACGAAAAGGTGGCCTATAACAACGTGCGCGTGCTGATTGGCCGCCAGGAGCGGCTGCCGGATGCGATTGTCTGCGCCAGCGATGAAATGGCGATCGGCTGCATGAACGCCATCCACGATATGGGCATGGAGGTGCCCGGCGATGTGAGCGTGCTGGGCTTTGATAACCTGGCAATTGGCGAAATGTGCGAGCCCAAGCTGACAACGGTGGATTACGATATCAGCCGCTTCTGCCGCATGGCTGTGGAGGAGCTGCTGCGCCTGATTGCCGATCCTACCCAGGAGGGCAGCATTCAGTATACCGCTACGCGGCTGATCATCCGCAATTCCGTTGCCTTGCGCCTGGGCAGGCTGAAATAAGCAAAAAAAGACGGCTGAACGGGGGAAAGCCCTGTTCAGCCGTTGCTATGATATTCCTGTTATGCCTGCACGCTTTCTTCTTTGCCCTTGCGGAAGAAGCGGTGACGCTTGGGCTCGGGCAGGTGAAACTCGTGCCCCTCATCATATAGCACGCGCTCGGGCGGCTGCTCCAGCTGCTCGGGATTGTTGAGCAGGCGGCCCATGATGCTGAGCATCTTGGCGTACATCGCGCCCTCGCAGATGCGCTCGTCGCACACCACGCCCAGAGGCAGCAGACGCTTGCGCACCACATTGCCCTTGGCGTCCAGCGCCACGCCGCGCTCCACCGAGCCGATGGAGACAAACTGCGAGCAGGTGCCGAAATTGTAGATATGGTGCTGGATGGCCGGCAGGCCGATGGAGGCCATGTTGGTGACGAACATGCTGGTGTGGAAGGGGCTGGCGTTGAGCAGCCAGCGGGGCATGATGCCGTAGCGATCCAGCACGCGCGCCAGCCAGACCACGATGTTGGCCAGAAAGGGGTTCATCAGCAGCTTTGCTACCTTCAGGGTGCTGTTGTCCGCGTCCTCCTTGCGGCAGGCTTCTACCGTGTCGCGGATGCGGTCGGACACATCGTAGATGGTGTCGTTCAGGTCAAAGTAGCACTTGGTGGTGTTTTCGGACAGTTCGCCATCGGCCGAATCACGCACCAGTGCAAAGGACACCGCCAGCTCGCTGCGGGCGTACAGGCGCTTGTTGGCGACAAAGCGGTTGATCTCGGGCAGCTGGGATACGGCGGATGTAGGCGGCGATGATGATCTCCATAAAGGTGATGCGGTAGCCCTCATCGCTCTTGGCGGCGATGTAGCGGGCCAGCTTTTCAAAGTCCGCCTTGTAATCGGTAAAGATCTGTGCGTCGCAGCGCGTGGGCATGATATAGGAAGTAAGGGCTACGATAGGGTCCAGCTTTTTGACCAGATGGCCATCCGAGCGGCGTCCGAACATGGCGCAATCCTCTCCAATACAGATAAAATCGAATGTGAACAAAATGAAACATTCTTATTATAAACGTATGCGGGCCAAACGTCAATTGATCTATAAAATTTGACATAATTCTGCCATGCATGGAAAACATATAAAAATAAATAAAAAAGCGGCAATCGCGACACGCCCGACGGAGTGGACATAAACGCGAAAACGGATGGCGAAAAAAGCCAAATAAATCAAGGGTTTTTCGAAAACGGATGCAAAAAAATTCGGGAAAAATTCAAAAAACCCCTTGCGCTTTTTCCGGCTTTCCTTTATAATATGACTGTTGTCTGTTTATGGGATGAAACTGCAAGTTGCCGCCCGGCCTTGGCGGGTAATTGCAGCGGACCAGCCCGGCCAGACCGGGCGACGGGCTCACACTTCCCGCCGCCGACCATGCGGTTCGGGGAAGAAAGTCAGAGGGATTCCCCATTCGCAGCCTCCGACTGCGCGGAGGCGCGGGTGAAAGGATGCTCCCCCCTTTGACCGCGAGAACGATAAAAATAGGAGGAAAAAAGATGGCCAACCAGAAAATCCGCATCAAGCTCAAGGCGTATGAGCACAACCTGATTGATCGCAGCGCCGAGCGCATTGTGGAAACCGCCAAGCGCACGGGCGCCCAGGTTTCGGGCCCCATTCCCCTTCCCACCGAGAAGGAGATCGTCACCATCCTGCGTTCGCCGCACAAGTATAAGGACAGCCGCGAACAGTTCGAGCGCCGCACCCATAAGCGCCTGATCGACATCCACAACCCCACCCAGCGCACTGTGGACGCCATGATGAAGCTCGATCTTCCCGCCGGCGTCGAGATCGAAATCAAGCTGTAAGGCAGGAGGAGCAAATCATGAAGAAAGCGATCTTGGGCAAAAAGCTCGGCATGACCCAGATTTTCATGCCCGACGGCAGCCTGGTTCCCGTTACCGTTATTCAGGCGGGCCCCTGCACCGTCGTACAGAAGAAGACCAACGAAAAGGACGGCTACGAGGCCGTGCAGTTCGGCTTTGATACCTACGCCGAAAAGCGCGCCGAGAAGCTGGTCAACAAGCCCGAAATGGGCCATTTCAAGAAGGCGAACGTCGCCGCTTGCCGCTATCTGCGCGAGTTCCGCCTGGATGACGCCGCGTCCTACGAGGTAGGCCAGGTTGTCAAGGCCGACGTGTTCACCGAGGGCGACAAAATCGACATCACCGGCACCAGCAAGGGCCACGGCTTCACCGGCGCGATCTACCGCTGGAACCAGCACACCGGCCCCATGGCGCACGGCTCCAAGTATCACCGCGGCGTCGGCTCCATGAGCGCTAACTCCGATCCCAGCCGCGTGTTCAAGAACAAGCACATGCCTGGTCACTACGGCGTGGAGCGCACCACCATCCAGAACCTGACGGTTGTCAAGGTGGATGCGGAGCGCGACCTGCTGCTCGTGCGCGGCGCTGTGCCCGGCCCCAACGGCGGATTGCTGCTTGTGCGCAATTCGGTGAAAGCCTGATAAGGAGGAACAACGATTATGCCCAGTATTCAAGTGCTGAACATGCAGGGCGCGAGCGTTGGCGAAATGCAGCTCAAGGACGAAATCTTCGCCATTGAGCCCAACACCGCCGCCATGCATCTGGTCGTCCGCTCCATCCTTGCCAATAAGCGTCAGGGCACGCAGAGCGCGCTCACGCGCGGCATGGTGCGCGGCGGCGGCCGTAAGATCTATCGCCAGAAGGGCACCGGCAACGCTCGCCATCATGGCAACCGCGCGCCTCAGTTCGCGCACGGCGGCGTTGTGTTTGCGCCCCAGCCCCGCGATTACGTTATCAACGTGCCCAAGAAGGTACGCCGTCTGGCCATGAAGAGCGCCCTGACTGAAAAGTTCAACGCCGGCGAAATCCTCGTGGTAGACCAGATCAAGTTTGAGGAAGTAAAGACCAAGTTCGCCGCCAAGATGCTCAAGGATCTGAGCGTGGAAAAGCGCGCGCTGCTGGTACTGCCCGGCCGCGACGAGAGCGTCATCCGCGCCACCAAGAACCTGCCGCTGCTTGACGACTGCTACGTCAACACCCTCAACGTGTACGACATCCTGCGCGCGAACAAGCTGATTGTTACCCGCGAAGCGATGGAGAACATTCAGGAGGTGTACGCCTAATGAAGAATCCTCATGACATCATCCTGCGCCCCGTCCTGACCGAAAAGGGCTACGACGGCATCGCGGATAAGCGCTACGTCTTCGAGGTGGCCATCTCCGCCAACAAGAC
>ERZ825384.398-NODE-398-length-57344-cov-4.790937_pt1 | contig 57344 bp, 56 predicted proteins | sample MGYA00519931_ERZ825384 | MGnify/ENA primary metagenome ERZ825384 (study PRJEB31778, sample SAMEA3449200) | human gut metagenome | biome: human gut; feature: human-associated habitat; material: faeces | place: United Kingdom | collected 2010/2012 ...
CGCGGTAATCCATGCTCAACACATTGACGTATATGAACAGCGTTGTCTTGCGCTCAGTAATCGGCTTCAATATAAGGACCTTGCTTTCCGAACGCTTATAAACAAGAACATATCCTCCTTCCGCGATGAAAGCACGGCGGCGTATATTTCCGCATTGACTAACGATGCCGCCAGCGTGGAGGCGAACTACCTTACCCAGCAGCTTTCGCTTATAACAAAGGCGGTCACGTTTTTCGGTGCGTTTATAATGATGCTTTTCTATTCACCCCTTATGGCGGCAATAGCCGCCGCGCTTACGGTGCTGCCGTTCATAGCGTCCTTACTTACGGGCGGCAGGTTGGAGGCCGCCGAACGCAGAGTGTCCGACTGCAACCGCGACTTTACCGCTGCCCTCAGCGATTGCCTTGCCGGCTTTTCCGTGGTGAAAAGCTTTAAGGCGGAGAAGGAGATATTTGAGCTTTTTGCCCGCAGCAACCGCGCACTTGAAAAGGAAAAGTTCGGGCGGGAACGTATAGTGACGATAGTCGGCATGATAGGCGCAATAACCGCCATATTTGCCCAGCTTGGCGTGTTCATAGCGGGCGCGTACTTCTCGCTGAACGGATACGGGCTTACCCCGGGCGCTGTGATACTTTTTGTAAACCTTATGAACTTCACCATTGAGCCGATAGCCTCCCTGCCCGGGCTGCTGGCGGGGCGCAAGGCGGCTAACGCCTTGCGGATCGAAGACTTTTGTTCCTGCATCAGCTTCTTTGCGGCAAACTTTTTTCATCGCCGTTGTATTTTTCGCCGTAATGCAAAGTCATAGTGATTTAATTCCCCCACCGCCAAACCGCACTTAATCAATGCCGGTATTATTCTTTATTGGCTATGGCTTTGAGATGTTTTTTGGCTTGCTTATTCTCCAAACACAGTAAAATGCAAATAAGGATATCAAAGGCAACAAAAGCGACACAGACGATAATTTGACTGAAATAAATTCCAAACATCAAAGATACAATCGGTATGATAATAGAAGCATAAAAATATGTTGGCGAAAAATAAATCCAATAATAGGGTAAAAAATGTGCGCCAACAACAATGGCGTACACCATAATCATTTTATCCGGAACAGCGTACATTGTCCACAGAACAATCGGAAGATACATCAGCTGATTGAGGGCAGCTACAACGGAAAGACTGCTAAATGGATTATCTTTATAGAACATATCTACTTTTAGTATTTTTCCGAAAAGCATTCCGACTGGCATAAGTAATGCAGAGCAGCACATAGCAATCATGTTCTTTGCGGAAACATTCAAATCCGTGAGAAACGCAATCAGCATAATTGTCCATAAAACAGTGGACGCCATAATGAAGGGCAGCCCTTTCTTTTGCTTAACAGCAAATTCAACTTTTAAGTGGCTTAGTGCCTGATCTTTTGATCCGTTTTCAGACATTCCCATTCTCATCTCCTTCATACTGGTTTTCTTTAGGCGCTTGTAAGCAAAAATATTATAGCAAAAAAATGTGAACGATTCTACCGTTCAGTAAAAGAAAAACGTTAATAAAAAAGCGCTTGACAAAACGCTTTATGACCAACCATTTCAATTTTTTGCATAGCTTTTTGAATTTTTCTACCGCTTTCTCACCTCGCAGACGAAAAATCTCATCCGCTCCGACTATCCGAACCGTCAAGGGACGAGTCGTATTTTTCCGCGCACAGCGCGAAAAAATCTCCACTCTTAAACCCTTGACCGTCCGGATTTTTGCCGCTGCCTTTTCGCCGCCGAAAACGGGGAACAGAATGCAGCCCTTACGGCGCGGGAAAGCGTGCGAATATGGAGTGTTTACCCTTGCCACAGCCTCTTTTCCGAGGTGGGCAGGGGTTTTATATTCCCTGCCACCAAAACGCATTTTAGCCGTCCACAGAGCGCATTTTCAGCCTTTTTCTATGCCTGCTTCCCCTTAATCATATAGCTTTTCCCTGCCCCTAAAAAGTTCCTCTTGACAAAAACCCAAAAGGAGCGGTATCGGGCGTATTTTACGCCGAACGGCATACGGCTGATGTACTTTGATTCGGATGCGATGGCGTACAGCTTTCTGTACAGCGGCTCAGACGGGCGGGCCATGCTTGCGGATTCCGGCATATTCATTGATGCGGGCGGCGATATTTACTCCGTTGCGGATTCGCCGTACGTTATCGGCATAATCGGCGGCAAAACAGCGCTTTATTCAATGGATAATGAAATAAAGGCCTGTTCGCTTGCGGAAAGCGGAATAGCCGGGGAAATGTATAATTCGTGCTATCTTTATGATGCGGGTGAGCTTGTGGGCGCGGCGTATCACGGCGGGGAGTTCCGCTTTTACGCGGCGGATGTGAACGCGCTTGAGTTTGAATACGTTGCGGATGCGGCAGAGACGGCGCCGCCCTTTACTGTTGATGAATCGCTTGCGCAGGCATACTGGATGGCGGACGCGGGCGCAGGTGTTGCCGAAAGCCTGCAGCAGGCGCGGCAGTATGCGGACGAGCTTGAAGCGGAGTACGGCGTGCGGATACTGCTTTCCGTGCAGTGCCGTGAGACCGCAGCCCTTTGCGACCATGCAATAACATTGACTGATACAATGGGGCAAAGCGAGGAACTAAGCGCCGTAAACGCCGCGCTTGGCGCGCTGAAAAGGAGCCTTTCGCTCTATCCGGAAGGATTCTTTGCTCAGTTTAAGAACGGCATGGGCGAAGGCGGCGTGCGCATACTGCTCATTGAGCAAATCGAAAGCAATTACGGCGCAATAGGCTGCACATATGAAAACGGCATATGGCAGAACATTGCGCTGGACGTGCGCACGGGCGAAGGCATGGACAGCATTATTTGCCACGAAATATGGCACGCGACCGAGAACCATATACTTACCAAGGATTATTCCGCCATATTGCCGGACGAATGGAACGCGCTCAACCCCGAAGGCTTTGAATATTACTGGGACGCAACGCTTGTAAACAACGCGCATGAATGGACGCTGTACAGCGGAAACATAGCTAATGTATACTTTGTGGACAGCTATGCGTGCGTGGACGAAAAAGAGGACCGCGCCCGCATAATGGAATACTTCATGACGCATGACGACGAAGCGGAGCTGCTTATACAATCGCCGGCGATACGCAAAAAGCTGGAGCTTATGTGCCGCGCCATACGCAGCACGTTCGATACATCGTCGTGGGAAAACGTGCGCTGGGAAAGGCTTTTGTGAGCCATAAAGGGGAACGGAGGACGTATGAGGACTATTCTTATAATAGATGATGACATTGCCATAGGCAACATGGAGCAGGAGGTGCTTGAACGGGCGGGATACGCCACGCGGCGTGCTTATTCCGTCACGGAGGCGCTGCTTGTGCTCAAAACCATGCGCCCTGACCTTATATTACTCGATCTTATGCTGCCCGGCCTTTCGGGGGAGGAGATATCAAGCCATATATTGGATGAACTTTCGCGCCTTGCCACGCATTACGGCTTTATTGATTCCGGCCGCATGGTGAAGGAGATGAGCGCGGCGGGGCTGGAAGCACGCTGCCGCAAGAGCGTGCGCATAGAAGAAGTATCCGATACCAAGGCCATTGCCCGCGTGCTGGACAAAATGGGCGTTGAATACAGCATAGTAAGCGACACCGCATCGTATGCATTGCGGCGGGGGCGATTCAGATAGATAAGGCGCGGGAACTTATACACCTGCGCGATGAAATAGCGGCAGAGAAAGACGGTATACCGCCGAAAACGCTCATTGTGCTGTGTGCGCTTGCAAACGCGGCATACCAACGACCGGACGGCGTATATGTTGTGCCGATAACGGCATTGAAGGATTAGCATTTATAATTAATCAGCCCCACCTGTCTTTTGCGGACGGGCGGGGCTGTTTTTTTAATCGGGATTTAGACTTTTATCACAGCACAAAGTGCAGGAAGCGCATTGCATCGAGCCAATCGGTGCACTCGAACTCTATCGTGCGGGAGCCGGTTTGCTTTGCGCCGGGGTAGAAGCCGCCTTCGTAGGCCTTGAAATGCTCCTTGAAGTTTATTTCAAGGTGATATTTGTCGCTCATGGGGAACATGCAGTCCTCTTTCTTCTTGGTGGCGATGGCGGCGGACACGGTTTCGCGGATGCGGCGGACGGCTACGTCAGGATGCAGCGTAAGCGCGCCTGCGCCGGTGCCTTCGTTTATGGGAACGGTGGCAATGTTCGGGTTTATCTCGTTCATCCATTCGCAAAGGCCGCGGTCGCCGCATACGCAGTATACGGGTACGCCGAGGGAGCTTGCGATGAGGGAATTGAGCATAAGCTCAGGCGCAAGCATGCCGTTCACCTTAACGAAGTTGTTCTGGGTATTCATGGTGTGGGAAAGCGGATTGCCCGGCATCTGCGCGGCGCTGTGATAGCCGGTGAAAACCACGCCGTCAAACGTTTCGTCAAGGCCGAACATCATGGAATACGGATGGCGTGCCCAGCCGCGATATACGCGCGCATATTCGGGCAGCTTTGCGGGGTTGATGTTGCGCGCGCTGTCGTGCGCATCCTTTACCACTATTTCCTCCGCGCCCGCGTCATGCGCACCTTCGCAGGCGGCGGCAACCTCGCGGGTCATTTGGTTGGCAAAATAGTCATAATCATGCGGAACGGAGCGCTCGGTCTCGTTCCAGTTAACTATGCCCGCGGTACCTTCTATGTCCGCGCTGATAAACAGTTTTTTCATCGGTGTTTCTCCTTAACGTTTTATTATAAAATGCGTGGTTTTGCGCCGCAGGGGCTTAAAAACCATATTTATCAAGAAATTCGTTGACCACGGCGTAATACTTTTCGCGGTCCGTGCTTATGCTGCGCACATGGCCCGCGCCGGGGCAGATGTAAAGCGCCTTTTTGCCGCGCTTAGCGTCATAAAGCCTTAGCGTATTATCATACGGTATCAGCCTATCCGCCGTGCCGTGTATGAACAGCACCGGAAGCTCAGGCGCACCGTTTGCGCGTTTGAGTTCATCAAGCGGCGATACATCGGAATATCCAAAGCCCGCCCGCGCGCGCAGTATCCACTCCGCAGGGCCTTCAAACGGCCACGAGGGCAAATGCTTCATGGAGCCAACGTTATACATGAGCTGATCGTGCAGAGTGGCAAACGGGCAGTCCGCAACCACAAAATTCGGCGGATTTTCCCCAAGGCCGCACAAAAGCACCGTTGCGCCGCCCATGGAATCCCCATGTACGCCAACGGTACACGGCTTTTCGGGATAGCCTTTATCGCGGCGGGCAAGGGCAACAAGCGCGGCCAGATCGTGCCGTTCAAGGTAGCCCATTGTGCAGTATTTGCCTTCGGACGTGCCGCTGTTGCGCTGATGATAAAGCAGAACGTCATAGCCGCGCTGCATATATATTCGGGCGTATTTTAATTCCGATTCGCGCCGCACCCAAAAACCGTGCGCCAGTATGCACACCTTATCGGTAGGCTCAGCCGCCCTGTACCAGCAGTAATCCAGCCGCACGCCGTCGCGCGCGATAATGCTGCCCTCCTCATCGGGAACCATTGCAGCCATTTCACCCGGGGCAAAGTTGCCGCGCTCTATTTCAAGCTGCTCAACCTCTTCAAGCGAAGAACGCTCGGGCGTGATGACAAGCTTCACAAGCATCCACGATACCGTGAATATGAAGGCGGCCGCAATAAGGGCTGTTATAAGCAATATCCATAACCACATCTGCGCCGCCTCCTTTCTGGTGAAATTGCTTTATTAGTCCTCGTTTATGTACACTCTGGGTACGCGGTTGGTAACAAGGCAGGTGAGTTCATAGTTTATCGTGCCAACCTTCTGCGCGGCATCTTCCCATGAAATGGAGTTGCCGCCGATGAGGGTCACTTCATCGCCGCGCTTGACCTTATCCTTATCCGCAAGCACCATGCACATATCCATGCATATGCGCCCCGCCTGCGGATAACGCACGCCGTTTATGGTAACGGTGGTGTTGTTGGAAAGGCGGCGGGGGTAACCATCCGCATAGCCTGCCAGTACAACGGCTGTGGTGAAGGGCTTGTCCCCCTTGAAGGTGCGGCCGTAGCTCACAGTCGCGCCGGCGGGAAAATCGCGCACCTGGGAAACGTGGCTCTTAAGCGTCATAACGGGCTTGAGCGGGCCGTACTGGGGCATGCTGTCAGGATACATGCCGTAAAGTATAACGCCCTCGCGCACCATGTCTATCTGCGTTTCGGGATGATAGAGTATGCCGGCGGAGTTGCTGGTGTGGCAGGTTTCGGGCCTTAGACCCTTTTCGGTAAGGTAGTTCATAACGGTTTTGTAGTTTTCAAGCTGCCATGCCGTGAATTCGTCCTGATCGGGAGTATCGGCAACGCAGAAATGCGTGTACATGCCCGTTACCTTAACGTTTGAAAGCTTGCTCATGCGCTCGGCGGCTTCGGCGGCCTTCATGGCGGCGTCGTGCCCCTGCGCAAAAAGGCCGGCGCGGCTCATGCCGGTATCAAGCTTTATGTGGCCCTTAACGGTAACGTTTGCGGCCTTTGCGGCCTCGTTCAGCTCAAGGGCGTGGCTCTCGTCCACAAGGGTTTGGGTGATGTCGTTATCGGCAAGCACCTTTGCGTATTCGTGGGAAGTATAGCCCAGTATGAGTATGGTCTTTGTTATGCCGCCCTGACGGAGCTCCAGCGCTTCGCTCAGGCAGGCCACCGCGAACGCATCCGCGCCGCACTTTTCAAGATAGCGCCCGCAGCGCACAGCGCCGTGACCGTAAGCATCGGCCTTTATAACACACATTACCTTTTTGCCCGTGGCGCGCGCGATTTCATAATTGTGCTTCAGCGCGGCCATGTCTATTTCCGCCCATGTGCGGGCGGTGGGGGAAAGCAGTTCGTTCATTTTACGCCTCCGAAAAATTGGGCTTTTGCCCTTGACCTGTACAGTTTATTCCATTAAACTGCACCTGTCAACCGATGGAGCAGGTATTGTTCACGATTTGTTAATGCATAAAATGGATTTTTTGTGTTACCATTGCCATATATGGCGATGGAATCGCCTGTGCTTTTGCGGTATGCTTTAATTAAAGGATAACTGAAGCAAAAATATTAAAAAAACCATTGACCGGAGCCTTGGGGTATAGCTTATTCTATGCATGGAGGTGAGCGCAAATGCTTATAAATGAAGTATGCAGGGAATGCAACCTGACCAAAAAGGCGGTTGAGTATTACACCGAACAAGGCTTAATCCGTCCGGATATAACAGAGAACGGATATAGACGGTTCTCGGATGCGGATGTTTTGAAGCTCAGAAGAATTGCCGTTTTGCGGGGGCTCGGTTTTTCCGTGCCGGAAATACGCACAAGTCTTGATGACGATAGCCGTGCGGCAATTTACGATATTCTAAACAGGAAGGAGCTTGAAATCGTTGAGCTGCAGACAAAGCTTGCATTGATAAAGCAGCTTGCAAACGGCGGCGATTGGGAGCGTATTGAAAGGCAGATAGAAGCACTCCAAGGCAAGAAATCCATATTAAGCCGCATACTTGATAAGTTTCCGGGCTTCTATGGTAAATTCGCCTGTCTGCATTTTGCTCCGTTTTTGGGCGAAGCAATTGCAACGGAAGAACAGCGGGATGCGTTTGAAACGATTATACGTTATTTAGATGGCATTACGATGACCATTCCCGATGATGTGCGGGAATATATTGATGAGGCTACAAGAAATACCGACGCCGCCGTGCCGCAAAACGCGTCCGCAGCGCTTGCGGCAGCTATGGCAGACCCGGAGCGGTATATCCGCGACAACAGGGAGATGCTCGATCGATATAGAGCGGTTGCGGAATCGGAGGAATACAAGGCATCTCCCGCTTATCGCCTGCAGGAATGCTTGAAGCGGCTTCAAAGGGAAAGCGGCTACAACGATGTTTTTATTCCCGCAATGCAAAGGCTTAGCCCCGCTTACGGCGAATACTACAAAGCCCTGCAGGCGGCGAACGGGGTTTTCCAGCGGCATTTTCAACAGGAGTGATATTAAATGAAAAGAACGGAAGATGAGAACCCAAAGCAACGACGATACGAGCAAGGAGGAAGCCATGCGCAAGAAGTAAAAAGGGCGCTATGCCTTATACCGATATTGCTCATAGCCGCGCTTGCTATAACCTATGCGGCAATTAGGCATAACGCGCGGAGCCCGCAGGAGCTAATAAAGTCCAAATGGGGGATAGAGCTTCCCCAAAGCTGCGTGCAGGTATATAGCGCAATAGGCGATATCGGCATTGACGGGCGCGGCCCTAAATACAGGGTGTTTGAATGCGGCGATAGCGAGGATATGAAGAAGCTGCTGCAATGGCGGAGCATTAGCGTTAAAACATACGATAATGCCAACGTTTATCCGGTTCTGCACGGCCTTGAAACGGATGAAAGGGAAATTGACGGCGAATATCTTATACCCTTGGGCGAGTACATGTGCTTTAGGCAAACAAAAGGCGAATCGGGCATAGTGCTGCTGCACAGCGAGAAACAAGCACGATTGTATGTACTTGAGTTATATCTATAAAAATATTAAAGAAGCGGCTTATGCCGCTTCTTTAACGTTACAGCTTTATTCGTGCCTGTTGCCGTCGCGCCGGCACAGCAGCGCAATGCCCCATATGCCCGCAAGACCGACCAGCGTGTATATGATGCGCGCCACCACCGATGCGCTGCTGCCGCATATGGCAGCAACCAGATCGAACTGGAATATGCCGACCAAGCCCCAGTTTATCGCGCCGATTATCATGAGTATCAATGATAACGTATCCATAAAAACACTCCTTCTTCTTTATTTTCTGCCGTTAGCTTTTGCATAAAGCGGCGGGCATATTTAAGTAAAAGCGTTCCATGGAAAATTTCGGGCAAAAATTACTTTTTCTTCTTTTCCGGGAAAAGCTGAAGCGTGAACTTGGAAAAATCCACGCCTTCCATAAAGTCGCTTGGTAAAAACGCCGTGTGACGGAATGTGTTCAGTTCGTTCAGGTGCTTTTTCAGCAGCACCGGCCGCGAAAGGTCAAGCTCGTGGCAAATATCGCCAAGCACCGCGTTCCATTCGTCTTCGCTGTGCGTCGCGGGGAAATCCATAACCACTTCTTTTATTATTTTGTCCATGTCCCGCGTTGCAGCCCATATTCTCATAGCCTTAATCTCCTAACGTGTTTTCAAGCATTTTTACGTGCGAAAGAAAGTCCCCGTCCCAAAAGCGCCTTGCCCGTGCGGGGCAGGTTTTTATGCAGGCATGGCACTTTATGCATATGCCCGCCGTGCTGTCAGGTTCGTCCGCAGCAATGCTGCCCATGGGGCAAACGGAGGCGCATATGCCGCAGCGCGTGCAGCGGGAGGCGTCCGTTACGGGCTTAGCCTTCAAAAAATGCGCGCTCGTGCCGTTCTCCTTCAGCGGGGTGTAATACGGCGCAAGCGGCGTATCCGCGTCAAACGGCAGGGGAGATACCGTATCAGACGCTATGCGCCACGCGATATCCGCGCCGAATGAAGCAAGCTGCGCCAAGTCCGCCGTGTTTGGCCTGCCGTGCGCAATTTTAGCGGAAAACGCATGCTCGCACACTATGCTGCGCGCGGCAATGGGCACAAAGCCGTTTTGCGACGCAATGAGCAGCAGCTCCCGCTCCGCGTCCCCAGCGCTGCGCTTGCCGTAAGTACATAGGGCAATCAGCTTCGTGCTGCCGCCGCCGTGAAGGCAGCGCGCTATGTCCGGCGCAATTTTGTTCGGCAGCCTGCCCGCGTATACGGGCATGGCTATGACCACCGTGTCGGCATTATCAAAGCGATATTGTTCGCTGCGTGCGGCGGGCGGGGTAAGGTCTATGTCCTCTGCGTCCGCATCAAGCTCGCTTTTCAGCGCATATGCAACGGAGTGCGCGGCAAGCCTGCTGCTTCCCGTGGGGCTGAAGTATACGGAATATATTTTGCGCCGTGTATGGCTCACTTGGCCTCGGCAAGTACCTGCTTCAGGTTGCGGGCAAGCTGATCGGAACAGGAGGTGCTCCTTTCGCCGCAATGTATGCCGTCAAGCCGCTGTATAACTTCCTCAACCGTCATGCCCTCCGCCAGCGCGCCGAGCGCTTTAAGATTGCCGTTGCAGCCGCCAAGATAATGAATGTTGTGCACGCGGCCGTTTTCAATATCCAGCTCTATCTTTCTGGAGCATACTCCCTGGGGATAAAAAGTGTAATGCATTATTCTCTCTCCTTGGTTTATTATAAAATTATTTTGTCCATCTTCCGCTTGCACCGCAGGGCAGCACAAGCCCCTGACCGCCGCGCGTTATGGGCAGGCCGACCTCGCCCGCCTCTATATTGCCGCGCCCCATGGCGACCTTGAGCGCGTTTGAAAGCACCGTAGGCGCAAGGCCGGTGGTATACGAATTGATAAGGAAGAACAGCGCTTCGTCATCCATCAGCTTTACGCATTCGGCAAGCAGGGGATAAAGCCCTTCTTCTATTTTCCACATTTCGCCGTTAGGCCCGCGGCCGTAGCTGGGCGGGTCCATAAGTATGCCGTGGTATGTTCTGCCGCGGCGCTGCTCGCGCAGCACAAACTTCATAACGTCGTCCACTATGAAGCGCACGGGCCTATCGCTGAGGCCGCTTTGGTTAAGATTATCCTTTGCCCAGGCAACCATGCCCTTCGCCGCGTCCACATGAACCACCTCCGCGCCCGCGCTTGCCAGCGCGCACGTTGCGCCGCCGGTATATGCAAAAAGGTTCAGCACGCGGGGCTTTTCGCCGCTTTTAAGCTTTGCGTTTCTTATTATGTCCTGCATCCATGCCCAGTTGACCGCCTGTTCGGGGAAAAGGCCGGTGTGCTTAAAGCCCGTGGGCCGCACAAGGAAGGTAAGCTCTCGCCAGCGTATCGTCCAGGATTCGGCAAGGGAAGCATTGTATTCCCAATGCCCGCCGCCGGAGGAGGAGCGGATATAGTGCGCATCCGGCTTGGCGTTGCCGCGGCCCATGGGCCAAACGGCCTGCGGATCGGGCCTAAGCAGCGTAACATCGCCCCAGCGCTCCAGCTTTTCGCCGCCGCCCGCGTCAATTATTTCATAATCAAGCCAACTGTCGGCAAGATACATATTGTTACCTCCTCAGCAGCCGGGCATCATGCCCAGCAGGAAATTGGATTTATAGAAGAATTTGGCAGTTATGGAGCTGTTCACTATGTCCGTAATGAACTTGAACTTGCCCTGAAGCACGATGAGCACAAGCGGCAGCAGCATGAAAAGCAGAAATACCGCCAGTATGCCGCGCACAAGCCCAAGCCCGCCGGCTATGGCCCTATCCGCCATCCTTAGCTGCGGCAGCGTCCATGCGTAATCGATGCCGTTTATTATAAACGCAAGCACTATGCGCATCAATGCAAAAAGCAAAAGAAATACCAGTATGTTTATGAACAGCGATACTATGGTTTGGTTGAAATAATCGCCCAAGGTAACTATTCCGCTGTCCGCAAACTGCTCCTTGGCAATGTTGTCCGCAATGTTTTTTGCAACGGGGTAGGGAAGATCCGCATTGGAAAAAACATCGTTGAGCGTATCGGTACTTATTTCGTTGATATTAGTTTTCGAAAGCTCAACGTTGCCAACATATTCGCTGCCTTCGGTATAATAAAGCATTGTGTTGAACAGCTTTTCGTTGGAACGGATGGCGTTGGAACCGACGGGCAGCAGCACTATTGCCACCAGCCACGCCAGTATATATGCGCCTATGGACAAAAGCGTGGGCAAAAAGCCACGGTATATGCCATGCAGCACGAACAGCACCAGCACCGCCAGCACCGCAATATCAAATAGATTCACTTCGTCTCCCTCCTTTTCGCCACTGATATGGCGTAAGTTTATGTTATTTAAGCTTTATAAGCCTAAGCGAGCCATCCGCGCTTTCGCACAGCGCTTCCGTTTCGCTGAGCTTAGTCGCTCCCACGCAGGCAAAATCAAGCGCGTATGTTCTGCTCAGTTTGCCCGCGGCGGTATAGATATACATATCGGTATTCGAGAACGCCACCATTTTGCCGCTGCACGCCATTACGGTATGCACGCCTTCGCTCAGCTGCACCGTGCGCGCTGCGGCGCTGCTTTGCGCGGCCTCGTCAACGCTATATAGCTTCACTTCGTTCATTGCGCCTTCCCCGCGGGGAACGAACAGGAACAGCGGCCGCGTAAGCGCGGTTGAATAATCGCAAAGCTTATAGCCGTATGTCAGCAGCCGCCAGCTTTCGCCGCTTATGCCCGCATCGCAGCGGATAAGCTGCTCCGTGCCGGAAATGAATATGCTGCTTTTTGTGAAAACCACCCTGTCCACAAGCTGAGAGCTTATGCTTATAACGCCGGACATCGTGGAAACGCTTTCGCCGCCCTGCACGGCGTAGCTGTATGTGGTCAGCGTTGTTACCGGCGTATCGGCGGAGGTTGAAAGCGTAAGCAGCCACATAAGGTCGCCCTCGGAAGAATCATAAAAGCCGCAGTCGATTATAATGTCGTCCTTCTGCTCAATGATGTCGACCAATTCTCCGCTTTTGTTATACACGAGCACAGCGCCCGTGCCCGCGGGATCTATCCTGAGCACGGAAATGTGATTTGCCGCGCAGCGCAGGGACATTATCTGCCCGCCTACGTCTATAAAATCATCCGCGCCTATTATCTGCACCGCGTTCACGGAATAAAGCGCCGCCGTGCCGCCGCCCGCGGCTATTGCAACATCGCTCGTGCCAAGGCTCATACTCGTTGCGCCTTCGGGATTCCTTGTATCGTAACGGATAAGCTTATCCCCATCGGCATAATAGAATATGTCGTTTGAATAAGCATACGGCGCTTCCGAATAAAACGGCAGTGCGCTTTCCGTGCCGAAGGATGCGCGGGAGCTTAAAAACGCCCTAACGCCAAAAAATCCGCCAACTATCAGCGCAATGCCCAGCAGAATTATAAGCAGTCTTTTTATCGTGAACGCCTTATCGGCGCTTTTCAGCCGTCGTCTTGCCATTATTCACCAATCATAAAATCTATCGCCCCGCTGAGCACCCTGAACTCGGCGGGCGTTTCGCCCTTTATTTCGCCGTTGCATTCCATCAGGGAATGGGTAAGGGTTTTTACCTTCACGCTTTTTGCCTTGAAATACAAAAATTCATTCTTATATTTCAAATGCTTGCCCTTCATATATTTGGGCAGAAGATATAAAAAGCGTAGCCGCGATATTTTCTTCAGTATGCATATGTCCATCAATCCGTCGCTGTAATCGGCAAGCGGGGCAAGGTTTATGCCCCCTGCGAAGCGCGTGCCATTGCAGGCAGAAAGCAGCGTTACCGTTACGTTAAATGTTTCGCCGCTGTCGGTAACTATTTCGGCTTCCGTGCGGGAAAGATAGATAAGCGATTGCAGTATGCCAAGCATATACGGAAGCATTCCGTTCAGTCTGCGCTTATATTTTTCGGTATAGCGCACCACGTCAACGTCAAAGCCGAAACCGGCCACGTTTATGAAAAAACCGTCCCCGGCCATTCCGGCGTCTATCAGGCGGCTTTTGCCGCCCGTGAGCACGTTAACAAGCCCTTCGTCATCCTCCGGCAGGCCTATGCCGCGCGCAAAGTCGTTGCCCGTGCCGAACGGCAGCACGCCAAGCTTTATGCCGGTATAGTCCTTAACAACGCTTGCCACTTCGTTAAGCGTTCCGTCCCCGCCAACGGCCACAAGGCGCATTTCGCCCGCATCTATGGCGGCCTTGGCAAGCTTTACGGCGTGGCCCGGATATTCGCTGAAGCAGAAGCCGTACTCTACGCCCCGCTTTTCAAGTATCCCGCGCACAAGAGAGAAACGGCGCATGCCCTCGCCTGAACCCGAAACCGGATTAACAATGAAATAAAGCCTATCCATGTAAGACTCCTTATTTTGCGTCAGCAGGCAGCAGCACCTTCAGCGCCCCCGGCAGCGCGCGGAAAATGGCTGGCGTGGTCATGTCCACCTCTCCGTCCAGCTGCAATGCGCATGCTTCGGGGCAGTTCACCTTTATTTTCGCCGTGCGGATATGGTGCACGATGTCCTTATGCTTTATATGCTTGCCTTTTATGAACTTCGGCAGCAGGCATATGAATTTGAATATGCTCACCCGTTCAACGTAGCAAATGTCAAGCATGCCGTCGAACGGATCCGCCATGGGCACGGCGCGCATCCCGCCGCCGATGTATTGCCCGTTGCCAACGCTCATTATTATTGAATCGCACTTTTCGGTAACGCCGTCGTGTTCTATTGTGAGCGGCATTGTTTTAAGGTGCGAAAGCGTATCGATTATGCCCAGCATATATGGGAGCATGCCGTTGTATTTATTCTTGAACTTTTCTGTTGCTTTCAGCACGGCCACATCGAACCCAAGCCCCGCCACGTTTATGAACGGCCGGCCGTTCACCTCTGCCGCGTCGGCATTTTTTACAGTGCCGTTAAGTATTGTGTCCGCCGCGCCTTCAACGTCCTTTGCAAAGCCCATCACCTTTGTAAAATCGTTGCCCGTGCCGAACGGCAATACGGCAAGCACGGCGTCCGTGCCTATGGTTGCGGCGGCTACCTCGTTAACGGTGCCGTCTCCGCCGACGGCAGCGATGAGCCTTTTGCCGCGCTCTATTGCGGCTTTGGCAAGCGCGGTAGCGTGGCGCGGGGCCGCGGTATAGTCGAAGGAGAAATCCACGCCCTTGGCTTCAAGCAGCTTTGAAACCTCCTTAAACTTTTGCGCCGCAAGGCCGGAACCGGAAACGGGGTTCACAATAAAATACGGTTTATCCATACATCCTCCGTGGGTACAACATATCTATTTTATTCTAATTCAAAACCGCCGATATGTACAGCCGCAATGCTGTAAAATTTCCGTGTACTTTTAAGAAAAGCAAAAAAGGCTTCATGGGGAAGCCTTTTTGCTCGTGTTATGATATTACTTTTATTCACTCAGAGATTTTGACGAGTGAAAGCCGCATTTTGTACAAGTACCTGCGGAACTAAAAGAATGCTCTTGCTTGTATATACCATAGCATGAATCGCAGGTAACGTAGTGATAAGTAGGATTTAGTTTCTTATAGGTGCCTGTGGTTGAAGCAGAGTGAGTATGCTGATGGGTAACGATTTTCATACCCCAAACATCCTGAGAAGTTATACTCATGCTGTCAGCAACATAACCATACATAATGCTACTTGAAGAAGGAGCGTGTCCTAATCCGTAAGCATGACCTATTTCGTGTGCGATAGTTTTGACTTTTTTACTGTCTGTCAACGTGTCGAATACTGAAGGATAGATTGTTATGAGGTAACCTATCCTATGACCTTCAGAGTTGCATTCCAGTACGAGTGTATCGGCAATAGTGGCAGCATTGGGGGCTCGTGAAGTGTCTAATTGAGCATAGAACATTCCTTCAGAGTACTGTGAAACATAATTCATATTAATGTGTGAACCCCACATGTTGATACCACCTATTATATACAAACCATATTTGGATTGCACTTCAGATGATGAATATGTGAAGGTTGAGTATTTTGTACCCATATGTCCTTCTTGTGTCGAATAATCCCATCCGGATACGTCTGTGTTAGGATTCGTACGATCTAATGAAGAAGCTAAAGATACAGAGGAAATAAGTAATAAGCAAAGTAACACTAAAAATAGTGCCTGTGAATATTTTTTTGACCTCATTGAGAATATCCTCCTGAAGTGAATGCTGCTTTTAAGGCTGAATCCATGTCGATTTCTTTGTAAGAATGAACTTTACTGACATCATTTGAGTTATTCAAAAGCATAGAAGCCATATCATCAGATATTTGCATGTCGGATGATATAAAAAACTTATTTGTAGGAGGAAGAATGTTTATATAGTCGCAAATGTTCTCAAAATTTAATCCTCCTGAGTCACGGGATGATTTTTTGAGAAACAAATAGTATTCACTACCTGACTGTAAAAGTACACCATCCTCCGATATTCTGTGACTACTTAATTCATAGTAGGCAGTTACGCGTGTTGGCTGCCTTTGAATGTCAGGGGAAGAATTATAATATACCTCTTGTAAGTCCAAAGTCACGACTGTTCCGTAGAATTGATGGGAAATTTCCTCGATGTATTCTACACATATTTCTTCGCTATTCACTACTTTTGCTCTTGCAATCAGATCACACTCTTGACGTAAATCATAATTGCGTGGATCGATCCAGAGTATTTCTCTGAAGGTGGGCGCGGATAATGGTTCTGCAATACTAACATTTACCGCGATACCGTTTGCATTATATGACAATGGGAAACGGTTCTCGACATCGATAGCCACATTACTATCTTCGTGACTTTCACATCCCGCAAATACGAGTATGGCAAGAAAAATTGATAGAATCAGTAACAATGATATAATGCGTTTATTCATACGTTCTCCTTTCAATATAAAAGTAGTTAAAAAAGCGCGTAGGTATGAACATAATTCAGACCTACGCGCTAATATAAGCCTTCTTAATACGCCTCCGACATAATTGACGGGTGCGCTGTTTATGCAATCGGACATGAGAATATAGTCTTTTAGAAAACCAAGTCATTGCAACCTCCAACTATGAATTATTTAGAATAAACTATCTGTTATTAAAATAACATATCGTGCGGCTGCTGTCAACAATTTTTTTAGCTATTATTCTCAATGCACATGCTCCGTATGCAGGAACGCCTCGCTTATAACTTCGGAAAGGAGATACGCCGCGGCAAGCAGTATTATTATGCCGAGCACTATGCGCACTATTTTTTCCGCCTTTATGTAGCGCGGGGAATCCATGAGCCGGTTTACGAAGCCCGCGCTCGTGCCTGCGACAACGGAAAGCACGCCGTGGCCCACGGAGAAGATTATGAGCAGGAGCACGCCGTAAAGCATGCTGGCGCGGTTGGCAACGATTGCAAGCATGGCAATAAGCACGGGCGTTGTGCAGTGCGACGAAAACGCGCCAGCAAGCAGCCCCGCCATGAACGTTGCACGATAGCCCTTGTTCGGCTTTGCCTTTATGGTGGCTTCGGGTACCAGTTCAAACACGCCGAACATTTGCAGCGCCATGGCAATGAGCAGCAGCGCAAGCCCCAGGTGCAGCCACGGCCCAAGCCCGTTGAGAAGATTGCCGAGCAGCGACGCCGCGAACCCAAGCGCCGTGAAGGTGAGCATGGAGCCGAACGCGAACGTCAAAGAAAGGCGGAACGCCTTCTTCGGCTCGTGCTCGTTAAGCCCGCCCACGCAGCCGAGTATCAGCGGAATTGTTGAAAGGGAGCAGGGAGTAAGGCTGGTCAGCAGTCCCGCAAGCAGCGCAATGAGCGGCGCAAGCCAAAGATTGCCCCCCACAAGCTGAGAAAGCTTCATTATAAAATCATCCATCTATTGAATACCTGATTTCTTTGCTGTATTATGGACGCATAAGCGTCCATAGCTGAATGGTAACGCATAGTGCGCGGCGGCGCAAGGGCTAATTTGGCCGAAAGGGAACTTTTTTTGATGCGCTGCGGCAGAAAATCATTGTATTTTGGTCAAAAACGGGGTTGTATCTTTATTTCTTGCATGTTATAATATGTTGCTAACGTGCTTCTTGCGCCGCGTAAGTGCGGCGCCATAAGACCATAAGGAGGTGAAAAGCGTGAATAAGTACGAAGCCATGTATGTCATCACGCCGGAGCTTGAGGATGAGGCCGTAAAGGGCATAATCGAAAAGTATACCGGCATAATCACTGCCAACGGCGGTGAAATCGAGAAGGTAGACGAATGGGGACGCCGCCGTCTGGCTTATCCCATCAACTACAAGACCGAAGGCTATTACGTGCTGACTACGTTTGCGGCTGCGAGCGAACTCCCCAGGGAGCTTGAGCGTAACCTGAACAACGATGAAGGCATTCTCCGTTTTCTCGTCGTTCGTCAGAACGGCTGAAAACCGGTTGTAAAAGAAAGGTCGTAACGCAATGAACAAAGTCATTCTTATAGGTAATTTGACCAAGGATCCCGAAATGCGGCAGACCACCAACGGCACCAACGTTTGTACGCTGAGCCTGGCCGTGAACCGCCGCTTTAAGGACAAGACTACGGGCGAAACCGTGGCAGACTTTTTTAACGTTATAGTGTGGCGTCAGCTTGCGGAGATATGCGGCAGGTATCTTGCCAAGGGCCGCAAGGTCTGCGTGGTGGGCGAGCTTCAGAATCGCTCCTACGACGCTAAGGACGGTACCAAGCGTTATGTGACCGAAATAGTCGCCGAGGATGTGGAATTCCTCACCCCGCGCGGCGAAAGGGATGCTTCCGGCGCAGGCGATTACGCACCGCGTAACGACAGGCCCGCACCCCAGGCTCCCGACGGATTTGTTGACATTGACGACGACGCGCTGCCCTTCTAAGCCGCAGCCGCCGTTAAGGATTTGAAAGGAGATACTTCATCATGGAAGAGCGTAGGACCATGAAGCCCCGTCCCCGCAAGGGCCGCCGTAAGGTTTGTGCCTTCTGCGCCGACAAGGTGGAACATATAGATTACAAGGACGTGAACCGCCTTCGTAAGTTCACCACCGAGCGCGGCAAGATAATGCCCCGCAGGATGAGCGGCGTATGCGCAAAGCATCAGCGCGAGCTGGCCGTTGCCATCAAGCGTTCCCGTCAGGTCGCCCTTATGCCGTACGTTGCGGACTAAGGCAAGCCTTAAAGGAAACACATAACAAACATCAACCAAGCGAAGAGCGTTAGTAACGGCCGTCCGTATGGGCGGCCGCTTTTGCTAAGTATACAAGGGCGAACATAAGGCAGGGCCACAATGATAAAAATAGAGATTCCCGGCAGAGAAACGATAGAGATAGAGCATGTTGTGCTGGATTATAACGGCACAATAGCGCTGGATGGGCAGCTTATCGCCGGCGCGGCGGAGCGGATACGCGAGCTGAGCAAGCTGGCGCGGATATATGTGCTTACCGCGGACACATACGGCACCGTGCGGGCGCAGTGCGCAGGGCTGGGCGCGGAGATAATGACATTCCCGCGGGCGAACGCGGCCGACTGCAAGGAGGAGATAGTGCGCTCCTTGGGCGGCAAAGCGGCCTGCATAGGCAACGGATTCAACGATATAAAGATGTTCGATATTGCGGAGCTTGCCATAGCTGTAATGGATGGCGAGGGCGTGTGCGCCGCGCTGATAAGCCATGCGGACGTGCTCGTGCGCAGCGCGGAGGAAGGGCTTGACCTGCTGCTCAAGCCGGACAGGCTCAGGGCAACGCTGAGAACATGAGCATAGAGCATGGCTAACCCCGCCTGGTTTGAAACGTGCAAAGGCTTTTACGGGTGAAACCGAAAAACTATGCCGAAATTAGAAGTTTTTACGGGTAGAACCGAAAAAACTATGCCGAAATTAGAAGCTTTTACGGGTAGAACCGAAAAAGTTATTGAAGCCATCGGCTTTTTCTGGTATCATTCGTAAAAAAGGGGTGGCAGCATGATATTCAGACCGGATTATATAAAGGCGATTGAGCCGTTTATAGACAAGCCTCTTGTAAAGATACTGGCGGGCGTTCGCCGCTGCGGAAAATCAACAATATTTGAGATGCTTAAAGCCGAATTGATTGACCGCGGGACGGAGGAAGCGCGAATAATCCACCGCTCATATACCGATATGGATATGCCCGAAAACATCACCGCCAAGGAAATGTACGCCGAGCTTACAGCCGCAATGCAGGGCAAGGGCCGGTGCTATTTGCTGCTGGATGAGATACAGGAAATAAAGGGCTGGGAAAAGGCCGTGAACAGCCTGCTAGAAAATACGGATGCGGACATATATGTTACGGGATCTAATTCAAAACTTATGTCGAGCGAGATATCAACGTATCTTACCGGACGATATATAACAATACCCGTATATACGCTTTCGTTTAAGGAATATATTCAATTCAAGGCGGAGAGCGGGCGCGGCGGCAGGGAATTGCTGAACGAGTACATACGCTTTGGCGGGTTCCCTATAACGGCGATAGCCGAATACGAGGCGGATCAGGCGTATCAGATAGTGAACGGAATATATTATACCGTTGTTTCGCGCGATATTGTAAAGCGCCACCGCATAGCAAAGCAGGAGCTTTTTGACAGGGTTGTAAAGTACATAATAGAAAACGTAGGCAAAACGTTTTCGGCCAATTCAATATCCGTCTTTTTGAAAAGCGAGCATCGCAGCGCCTCCGTGGAAAGCATATATAATTATATACGCTGGCTTGAACAGGCGTTTATAGTTTATCCGTGCAAGCGATATGACCTTCAGGGCAAAAGCATACTTAAAACGCAGGAGAAGTATTTCCTTGCCGATATGTCGCTGAAATACGCGCTGCTCGGGTACAACCGAAAAATGCTGGACGGGGCGATTGAGAACATTGTTTTCCTTGAGCTGAAGCGGCGCGGATACGATGTGTACATAGGCAAAAACGGGACTAAGGAAATAGACTTTGTTGCCGACAAACGGGGAGAGCGAATATATGTTCAGGTATGCGTAAGGCTGCCCGAAAATTCCAACCGTGAAACGGGCAACCTTATGGAGATAGCGGATAATTACCCCAAATATGTGGTTACGCTCAACGATTTGGATACGGGCATAGAGAACGGCATAAAGGTAGTTCACCTTTACGATTTTCTTACGGCTGAAAGCTGGTAAGGCGCGGATATACGCCCCGATATTGTTAGCCGCGTATTAGCCCCCTCCATATCCTCCGCCATGGGCGCATGCACACAAACGTATTCCCCCGTAAGCGGGTGTGTGAAGGCGACGCGCTCGGCATGGAGCGCAGGGCGGGCGATGAGCGGAGAGCTTTCGCCGTACAGCCAGTCACCTATAAGCGGGCAGCCGATATGCGCCATGTGTACGCGCAGCTGGTGCGTGCGGCCCGTGCGCGGGTGCAGCTCGCATAATGCCATGCCGTTAAACGTGCTTAGAACGCGGTATTCGCTCACGGCGGGCGAACCATCCGGGCGCACGGCACGCTTGTAATGCGAATTTTCGGCCATGCCTATGGGCGCGTCTATTATGCCCTCCGCTTTTTCCGGAACGCGGGAAAGTATGGCTAAATATCGCTTTTCAAATTGACCCTGCTCCATAATGCGTTTCATCAGCGCGTGCATATAGCCGCATTTTGCAACGGTCATAACGCCGGTCGTGCCGCGGTCAAGCCGGCTCACCGGATGCGGACGCTCGTCCGGCGGAAGATAGGCGTAGAGCGCATCCTCAACCGTGTCCATGTCCGGTTCCTTGGTGGAAGAATGCACGGCAATGCCCGCAGGCTTGTTTATAATGATTAGCCATTCATCCTCATATAGAATATCAAGCTTTGCCGCTTTGCCCTTCGGGCGGCCTTCTTCGGGGTCGCTGAGCTGAATGCTGAGCACATCGCCCAAGGCGAGCCTGTATGTGCTACGCACATGCGCACCGTTTACGCTTATGCCGAGCGGCAGCGTCTTTAACCGCCTAAGATATGTGTCCGACGCCATAAGCTCGTGCGTTATCACGCTTTCTGCCGTTCTGCCGCAAAGGGAAGCGTCTGCTGTTATGGGAAGTCTATTCATAAATATATAGTATCATTTTATTCTCCCCAAGTCGATACTCTCTATCATGGCGCCGGTATAATAATGCAGCAGTATTTCTTTATAATCCGCGCCGTGCTGCGCCATTGCCTCCGCGCCGTATTGGCTCATGCCCACGCCGTGGCCGTAGCCGCGGGTGGATACCACAACGCGCTCGGGCGATATCTCTATTGTGAACGCGGTGCTGTTCAGCCCCAATGCCTGCCTGAGCTCGCGCCCGGTAACGGTTTTGCTGCCAAGCTGAAGCCTTGTCACGCGGCCGCTTTCGCTTTTTGAAAGTATCTTCACCTGCTCCTCAAGCCTATTCTTTGATATATCCGCGCCCTTTATCGCCGCGTTCACGGCGTTTGCAAACTGCTTGCGGGTGAAGGATACCGTTGCGCTGTAACGCGAAAAGCCTTCCTCGCCCGGGCTTGATACGCTTTTAAGATACGGCGCGTCCCCGCCGAAAACGTTTGCTGCGTCCTCCGTCATGCCGCCGGAGGATGAATGGAACAGCGCCTCTATCGGCTTACCGTTGTATGTCAATATAACGCCGCGCGTGGCCGATACGGCGCCGCTCAATATATCGAAGTACATGTCCGCTGAGCTGCCCCACTTTTCGGAAAGCTCCTCCCGCGTGCGGTATGCCTGGCAGCAGGTGCTGTCCGTGCATACGTCCGCGCCGCCCTTGCCGCATGGTTTGCCGCCGAGAGAGGCCATCTTTCGGGCGGTATATGTGCGCGCAGCAACGGACTGTGCCTTCAGCGCCTCCTCCGCAAAGCTTGCGGGCATTTCCGCCGCCGTAACGCGCAGAACGTATTCCTCAAGCGGCAGCGAATACACCTTGTCCGTGTCGGCATTGTATATGCTCACGGTTGCGTCATCGCCGTCCGCCGTAGGCGCATCGCTGTCGCCCTCGTATCCGCCGCGCGCTATGGCACAGCCCCGCAGCATCAGTACAAAAAGCGATATTGCGAGCGCGATAAGCCCAAGTTTTGTTATCTTTTCAGTGTTAAGCCTTATTCTACCCATACCTGATATATATGAAGCATGATATACTATATTCATCTATTGCCGCATAAGGAGAAGGCCGATGCTTTATTTGAAAAACTTCTCGTTCCTGCCCAAGGAACGGGAGGAGGACTTTTTTATCGCGCTGAAGCGCACCTGCTATTCAACGGCGTATCCGTTCGAGATATTCCCGCAGAAGGGGCTTACGCGCCTTGAGTTTGAACCGGTGACTATACTTTCCGGCGGTAACGGATCGGGCAAGACTACGGCGCTCAACATAATGGCGCAGGCGCTTGAGGCTAAGCGCACGTCGCCATATAACTCCAGCGCGTTCTTTGAAGAATATGTCAATATGTGCAGCTTTGAACTTGACCCGCGCGCGGGGGAGGAACTCAACGCGGAAATAATAACCAGCGACGATGTGTTTGACTTCATATTTAATATACGCAGCCTTAACGACGGCATAGACGAACGGCGGGAGGAGCTTTTCACGGAATGGCTGAAGGAACGTTCGCCCGACGCAAAGCCCCTGCGCGTGCGCAGTATGGATGACTATGCCGAACTTGTGCAGCAGAATAAGCGCCGTCGCATGACGCAGAGCGCATACGTGCGTTCCAGCCTTATGAATAACGTGCGCGCGCACTCAAACGGCGAAAGCGCGCTGCTGTTCTTTACCGATAAGATAGACGAAAACAGCCTGTATCTGGTGGACGAGCCTGAAAACAGCCTGAGCACCGAATCGCAGAAAAAGCTGGCGGAATATATTGAAAATGCGGCGCGGTTCTATAACTGCCAATTCATAATATCCTCTCATTCGCCGTTCATGCTGTCTCTCAAGGGGGCTAAGGTTTATGATATGGATGCGTTCCCAGTGCACCCCGTGCACTGGACGGACATGGCGAATATTCGCGCACTGTACGAATTTTTTATGCAGCACAGGGATGAGTTCGCGAATTATGAACGATAAACTATCATCTAAAAAACAGATACTAACGGCTTACTATTCATTTTAACCGTGATTGCTGTTTTATGCGGCAAAGGTTTGCTATAATATCGGCATATGGGTAAAAAATGCGGCGAAAGGGAGAAGCCATGTATTTTACGGGTATAGACATGGGCTCCACCTGCACCAAGCTTATCGCGCTTGACGAGGGCGGGGCCATTGCATATAAAAAAGCTGTGCCAACGGGCTGGAACTGCGTGGAAACAGCGAAGGGGCTTATAGACGAGCTTGCCAAGGAAGGCTTTGCGCGGGAGAATATGCTTATCGTGTCCACAGGCTACGGCAGGCAGGCCATTCCGTTTGCGGACAAAAAAGTGACAGAGATTTCCTGCCACGGCAGGGGAGCGTATTATCTTTTTAACGACGATGCGTTCACGCTGATAGACATAGGCGGGCAGGATACGAAAATAATAGAAACCGAGCGCGGTACCGTGCGCAACTTTATAATGAACGACAAATGCTCCGCCGGAACAGGCCGCTTCCTTGAAATAATGGCGGGCGTGCTGGGCGTTGGGCTCAACGAAATGTGCGAACTGGGGCGGGAGAGTAAAAACCATGTAAGCATATCCAGCATGTGTACCGTGTTTGCGGAATCGGAAGTGGTCAGCCTTATCGGCCGCGGGACGGACAAGGCGGACATTGCATACGGCATTGTTGAATCCATTGCCACGAAGGTGAAGGGACAGATGGGCCAGCTTGGCGCCGGCGGCAGGGTATACCTTACCGGCGGGCTTTGTGAAACGCCTTTTGTTATAGACATGCTGAGCCAAAAGCTTGGGACGGAGGTTATCAGCGCGCCGCTTGCGCGCTACGCGGGCGCGATAGGCGCGGCAATGTTCGCGCTGGAAATTTTTGTAAAAAAACTTGACTCGGTCAAGCAATAAATAGGAGGAAATAAAAATGGCAAACGTAAAGATCAACGCTGTGGGCGACCAGTGCCCCGTACCCGTGGTGAAGGCCACAAAGGCGCTGAAGGAATTCAAGGAAGCCGGCACACTTGAGGTGCAGGTGGATAACGAAATAGCTATCCAGAATCTTACCCGCCTTGCGAACAGCAAAAATCTGAAGCACAGCAGCGAAAAGCTGGGCGAGGAGCTTTATAAGATAACCATGCAGGTGGAAGGCCCCGTTGAAATGAGCGAGGCGGACATAAACTGCGCGGTGGATAACCGCGGCGACTTTGTGGTAGCCATAGATACGGACATTATGGGCCGCGGCGCGGACGATTTGGGCAAAACGCTCATGAAGGGCTTCATATTCGCCGTATCTCAGCTTGAGACTCTCCCCAAGACCATCCTTTTCTATAACGGCGGCGCGAAGCTGACCACAGAAGGCTCCGTTTCCGTTGAGGATCTGAAGAACATGGAAGCGCAGGGCGTTGAAATACTCACCTGCGGCACCTGTCTCAATTTCTATGGTCTTACCGATAAGCTGGCCGTTGGCGGCGTTACCAATATGTATACCATAGTTGAAAAGCTTGCCTCCGCCGGCAAGGTCATCAAGCCGTGATATATCTTGATAATGCGGCCACAACGCTCGTTAAGCCGCCGCAGGTAATGGAAGCCGTGGTGAAAGCCATGGGCACGATGGGCAACTGCTCGCGCGGGACGCATGAAGAGGCGCTTTCCGCCGCGCGGGTGGTTTATTCGGCGCGGGAAAGAATAGCCAAGCTTTTCAACTGCCCCCGCGCGGACCACGTTGTGTTCACCGCAAACTCTACCGAGGCGCTCAATATTGCCATATCAGGCATCATAGGCGAAGGGGACGAGGCCGTAAGCACGGATCTTGAGCATAATTCCGTGCTCAGGCCGCTGTATCGGCTTGAGGCCGAGCGAAACGTTAAGCTCAGCTTTGCCGCAGCGGACAGGCAGGGCAATATAGACTATGCTCAGCTTGCTTCGCTGATAACGCCCAAAACGCGCGCGGTGGTATGCACCCATGCATCCAACCTTACCGGAAACATGCTGGACATTGCGCGCATAGCAAAGCTTGTGCATCAGAACGGCGCGCTTATGATAGTTGATGCATCGCAATCGGCGGGCTGTATTCCCATAGATATGCAGGCCATGGGCATAGACGTGCTGTGCTTCACGGGGCATAAGGGCCTTATGGGGCCGCAGGGCACCGGCGGGCTGTGCATAATGAACGGCATTGAGATAAGGCCGTTCAAGGTGGGCGGCAGCGGCGTGCAGTCATACAGCAAAACACAGCCGGAGGAATACCCAACCCGCCTTGAAGCGGGCACGCTCAACGGCCACGGCATTGCGGGGCTGAACGCAGCGGTCCGGTTCATACTGGATACGGGCGTTGAGGCCATACACGCGCACGAGCAGAAGCTTATGCGCCGCTTTTACGAGGGCGTGAAGGATATACCTGCCGTTACCGTATACGGCGATTTTTCGCGCGACCGCGCGGCGATAGTTGCGCTGAATATTGCGGATTATGATTCGGGAGAGATTTCGGATGCATTGAGCGAGGAATACGGCATTGCCACGCGCCCGGGCGCGCATTGCGCGCCGCGTATGCATATCGCACTCGGCACGCGGGAGCAGGGCGCGGTTCGCTTCAGCTTCGCCTACTATAATACCGAAGCGGACGTGGATGCGGCTATACGCGCGGTGAAGGAGCTTGCACAATGAGAGAGAAAAAGCTTTGGCTCATAATAACATTCCATACCACTACCGCCGCAATGGCAATGGAGGCCATGTGCGCCGCTAAAAACCTGCCCGGCAGGCTTATACCCGTGCCGCGGGAGATAACCGCAGGCTGCGGCATGAGCTGGCGCGCGCCGGTCGAAAGCCGAGAGAAGCTTGTTTCTGCGGCGGCGGAAGCGGGCATAGCCGTGGACGGAACGTATGAATTGATGCTGTAATGCAAAACAACATAACATATGCTTATACAAAGCACTGCTCATAAAGGCGGTGCTTTTTGCATAAAAATTTAGGTAAACTAAATATTTTTTATGGGCTGTACAACGGGTTTGGAGTATGTTAAAATATTTATAATTGGTAATATAAATCAATGTTATAATGCCGCAGGAGCGGCGCGAACGAACAACTTTTTCAACCTAAAACTGAAAAGCGAAAGGGGAAAATCTATGAAGAAGTACACTAAGCTTATGGGCATACTGCTTGCGCTGGTAATGCTTATTGCGCTTGTGCCCATGACGGCTATGGCCGACAACGGCGGCGAAATCGAACCGCCGAATACCGATGCGCCGGGCAATATGAATCTGGTCATAATAAAGCGGGTCTATGGCCTTGACGAAACCCAAGAGTATAAGTTCAACTTCAAATATTATCAGATAAAAGGCTGGGATGATCTCGACCCCGTAGAGAATGGGGTAAAGGGCGAATTTTCCATCACCGCTAAATGGGACGGTATAGAAGGCATACACTTGGGAAGCTATACCATTGAAAATCTGCCGCAATATACATGGATCGCCATAGAAGAGATAGATCCTATTATACCGGAAGGATACAGACTGTCCGCGCCGGATATTGAAACGATATATACAGAACCATATGCAAGCGAAACGCGGTATATAGATAATAATTACAAAATGCGCAAGGACTGCGGCATAGTGATTTCCAAAACCGTTGAAGGCAGCGGCGCGAACGCGAACGACGAATTTGAGTTCGAAATAACGTTCTATCTGCCTAAAGAAGAACAAGAGCCCCCTGATATGTCCTCAATAAATAATGCAGCGCCGATGAACGTGCCGCCCGCCATAGGCAAAGCTTATCCGAGAATATACAAAACGCTTGCGGACGGCAGCATATATGATTTTGAAGATGAAGATTACGATGCATTTCCTGTTGACGGAAGGGACAAGGTAACAGGTCGATTCAAGCTGAAGCACGGCGAAAGCCTGAGCATACTCAACGCCGCAGCCAAGTATAGGCCCATAACGGTTAATGAGCTGGACAGCAAGGGCTACCTCACCACCGTGAACGGCATAATAGGCACGCAATGGAAAGAGGAGTAGCCGGTTGCCGATACCATAAGGGTGAATTTCATCAATACCAAGGGAAGTCTGCCGCTCTCCGAAAGCCTGAGCGTTGAAAAGAGATGGAGCGACGGCAACGATAAGCATATGCGTGAGAGCGTGACCGTTCAGCTTTACCGTAACGGGGAGCCGTACAGCTTTACGATGTTCGGCAGGGTAGTTGACGACGGCAGGGTTGAGCTGAGCGCCGCCAACCGCTGGCAGCACACCTGGAGCGGCCTTGATACGGGCTACAAGTGGACGGTAGCGGAGCTGAACGTGCCTAAGGGCTATGTCAGCACCGTGAACTACTACGGCGGCAGCGCCATTATAACCAACACCGCCGCTTCCGCCGGCCTGCCGCAGACGGGCGACGCACAAATGCCATACATCGGCGCGGGGCTCGTGCTTGCGGCGATGGCGATAGTCGTTATTATAGCGGGCAAGAAAAGGAACTAAGTTAATAAGCGATAAAAAGGAGCGGGAGACCGCTCCTTTTTACTCCCTCAGTCAATCCGCCTTACGGCGTATTGCCAGCTCACCGGCCGGGGAGCATTTTGGGGTGCATCATTCAAAACTCCCGCTTCACTTTTCCGCATTGCTTTGATATAATATCATGTTACGGGATTTATCCTGCTTAGGAGGAGTATGAAAAATAATAATAAAAGCTATGAAATGGATATGACCACCGGGCCGCTTTTTAAGATGCTGCTCACATATTCGCTGCCGGTTATAGCCATGGGCGTGCTGCAATGCCTTTATAACGCGGCGGATATGGTGGTTGCGGGCAAGTTCGCTGGCAGTCAGGCGTTGGCTGCGGTCGGCTCGACAGGTTCGCTTGTCAACTTGGTGGTTGCGCTGTTCATAGGCATAAGCCTCGGCGTAAACGTTACCGTTGCGCGGTACTTCGGCGCGCGGGATTTTGACGCCGTGGCCGATACGGTGCATACCGCAATGCTGTTCAGCGTTATCGCGGGTGTTGGCCTTGGCATATTCGGCTTCTTCATGGCGCGCACCTTCCTTGAATGGATGGGCAGTCCGGAGGATGTTATCGACCTTGCGGCGCAGTATTTAAGGATATACTTCGCCGGACTTCCCGCGCTGATGATATATAACTACGGCGCAGGCATACTGCGCGCGGTGGGGGACACTAAGCGCCCGCTTTATTATCTTATAATATCCGGCGCGCTGAACGTTGCGCTGAACCTTATTACGGTAATATGCTTTGATATGGGCGTGGCGGGCGTTGCGTACGCAACCGTGGCGAGCGAGGTGCTTTCCGCGGTGCTGGTGGTCAACTGCCTTATGCATACGCCCGGCAGCGTGCATTTTTACCCCGCTAAAATGAAAATACACGGTCATAAGCTTGGCGAAATGGTAAAGATTGGCCTGCCCGCAGGCATACAGAGCGCGCTGTTCTCAGTTTCAAACGTGCTGATACAGTCCTCCGTCAATTCCTTCGGCTCCCAGGTAATGGCGGGCTGCTCCGCGGCAAGCAATCTGGAAGGCTTCGTATATATTGCCATAAACAGCTTTTCGCAGGCGACGGTAACGTTTACCAGCCAAAACGTTGGCGCGAAGAAATACGACCGCATCGGCCCGATATGCCTTTACTGCAACATATTGGTAACCATTGCGTGGCTTGTAACGGGCATAATAGCCGTGCTGTTCCGCAATCAGCTCCTTGGGCTTTATAATGACGATCCGGAGGTTATAGCATACGGCTGCGAAAGGCTTATCACGGTCGTTGCGCTGTATTTCATCTGCGGCAATATGGAGGTGCTCACCGGCTCCCTGAGGGGCATGGGCAAATCCTTCTCGCCAATGATAGTTTGCCTGTTCGGCGCATGCATACTTAGAATAATCTGGATATCCACCGTTTTCCGGAAATATCATACAATTTTCAGCATATTCGTATCCTACCCCATAAGCTGGGCGGTAACTACGGCGGTGCTGATAGGCATGTATATCGTTACCAAGCGGAAGCTTATAAAGAATGCGGGGGAGGAAGCCGTTTCGGCGGAGTGAAGGCCACTATCAACGCGCGAATAAATATATGAGTTTGTGCATGTACATAAAAAGTAAAAGGGCTCCCTAACGGGGAGCCTTTTGGCACGCCGCACAAACTCTCACATTAAGCCTGCCCTGAAAGGGGAGGTGGATGCGAGCAAAGCGAGCAGACGGAGGGGTTAAACCGTGGCTTTGCTATTTGCCCTCAACCCCTCAGTCGCCTTGCGGCGACAGCTCCCCGTTCGGGGAGCCTTTTGGTTTGTGCAATCTTTGTCCCCAAGCTGTCCCCGTAAGTTCTCCCCTACTCCTTCGGCACCTCCATGCCGTGCAGCTCCTGATAAGCCTCGTACTCGTCCTCGTCCTGCGGCGGGGTGGGCATAAGGCCGGTGCACTCCGTGCCGGATACGGTGCTTGTCATGTCCTCGTATACGCAGCCCTTGCGCGGGCCGTGCTTCTTTTTATCCATAAATAAAACGCTCCTTTGCATTTTGGTTTTGTGTTAGCCTTTGTGCAAAGGGGCGTTGTTATTCATATCAAATTGTGGATTTTTCAACCTATGTATGCTCCGCTCACTTCGCCTTCGATTCCCTCGGGAAGTGTCAGCAGGTAGCCCGATGCGCTCTCCCATGCGGGATCGGCGTCGCCTGAATCGTTCACTGGGAACGCTTCGTATACGCGCACCGCGCCGTCCGTGCAGGCAACCTCAATATATATGCGCTCGGCGGCGGGGTATGCTGCTATGCTGCCGTAAAGCTGCGTAAAGCCGGAACGCTTCTGCGCATTCGCCGTGAAGCTTACGCTTACCGCGTCCGCAGGGAGTTGCTTTTCGCTCGCCTGCATAAGCGGCGCGCCCGTGAGCAGATTGGGAATGTTCCGCTCAACAAGCTCTATCATTATCATGCCGTAGCTTTCATCGTTCAGCTCAAGGTTATACGGAAACTCCTGTGAATACATCACGCGGCCAAGATTGGTGGAAAGCAGCGGTATGAGCGCCTCGCCAAACGAATCGCGGTAAAGAAGCAGCGATTTTTCCGCATTCTTGCTGCTCCTTGTGCCGAAGTTTATGTCTCGCTCCATGCGCACGCCTTCGTCAAGCGTGTAATTCGTCGCTATGCCGTATTCGGGATACGGCAGCGTGGATTCTTCCGCCGGCAAAACAAAGTTGTGCAGGTCGCCATAGTAGCCCGTTTCGTCGTGCGGCACGGCGCTTGAATAGGTTTCATAGCCTTCGCCGTCCATTATCAGCTTCATTATGGCGTTGTATGCAATAAGCGCGCCGCGTTGGTTCCAATGCGTGTCCTGCTGATAATAAAGCAAACCGTCGCCCTTATGCTCGGTCAAAAGCGCGGCAAAATCCAGCGTGTCAACACCCGCATCGCTCAACGCGGCATAAAGCCGCGTGTGGTTTGAGACGGCTGATGTGCGCTTTATGCGGCTCGGCATATATTCGGGATAAACCGTGTTCTTGTTCGGGGCTACGGAGAATACGAACTTTGCGCCATTAGCTTCGGCGTATTCGCTTATTTGGCGGATAACGTTCGCTGCGCGCAGAATGTCTGCATCGCTCATGGTCTCAAGGCCGGTATAATCGTTCAGCGTTTCGCTGTAAAACAAAAAACCGTCCTTGCCCGCAACCACCTTTTCATTCAGCGTATCGTTAAATATGGCAAGTGTGGCCGCGTGGAACGCCGTTACAAGCTCCTCCCTCAAGCCGAAATGATCCTGCCAGTAATCGTCAAAGTCGCTTGGGAATTCAAGGTTCAGCCCGTCGCGGTCAACTATCTGCGGCTTCCGCGCGAGGGGGCGGTTTTCGCGGTTTACGGCGGTGTAGCCAAATATATTCGCGCCTATGGGCAGCAGGCACGCTGTCAGTATGGCGGCGATGAACGCTATCATAAATCCTTTTTTCATGCTTGCCGCCTCCTTAAAATCTGAAATAAATGAACGGATTGTAGCTTGCCGTGGAGAGACAGGCTATGCATACAACGAACAGCGCGAATGCCGCCAAATATACGGCATATCCGAAACGCGGACGGTTTACCGTATACCGGCTTGCTATACTGCTTGCGTAAGGCATGCAGGCAAAAACAGACGCTATAAGCGCTGCGGAGCAAAGCGGGCTTAAAAGCAGCGATAATTGCGCGCCGAGCGCGGCGTCAAACGTCCATCCGGTGAACATTTTTGAAATTATCAGCCATGCTTGACCCAATGTTTCCGCGCGGAATATAACAAAGCCGACCGTTACGGCGATAACCGTATATATGTGCCTGAGCGCCTTGGGCCAGCGATTGGGCTTCAGCGCGCCGTAGCTTTCCGCCATAAGGAACGCCCCGTGATAAAGCCCCCACACGGCGAAGTTCCAGCTTGCCCCGTGCCAAAGGCCGGTCAGCAGGAAAACTATAAGCTTATTAAGCCCCGTGCGCAGCTTGCCGCGCCGGTTGCCGCCAAGGGGAATATAAACATATTCTTTGAACCAGGTGGAAAGGGATATGTGCCATTTGCGCCAAAAATCCTGCATGGATGCGGCGCAATAGGGATACATGAAGTTTTCGCGGAATGTGAAGCCGAATGCGCGGCCAAGGCCAATGGCCATGTCGCTGTAACCGGAAAAGTCAAAGTATATCTGCATCAAATAGCATACCGCGCCAAGCCATGCTATGGGCGCGTTTATCGCCGCGCTGTCCAGGGCAAAAACCTTATCCGCCGTGTAGGCAAGCGTGTTCGCAATAAGCACCTTTTTGCCCATGCCGAAGCAGAAACGCCTGAGCCCCGCGGCGATGTCCTCCGTGGTAACGGTACGCTGCTTTATTTCTGCCGCAACGTCGCTGTAGCGCACTATCGGCCCAGCTATAAGCTGCGGGAAAAGCGAAATGTACAAAAGCACGTCCGCATAGCTTGCTGCGGCCTCCGCATCCCCGCGCTTAACGTCCAAAACATAGCTTATTGCCTGAAACGTGAAAAACGATATGCCAACAGGCAGCGCTATATTCGGCACCGGAACGGCAAGATGGGTAAGCGAATTGAAGCTCTGCACTAAAAATGCGGTGTATTTGAACACAACAAGCGTGCCTATGCCCCAAATTACGGCAACAGCCGTGCTCAGCCGCACGTTCCTGCCCTTTGCTATCATGCGGGCGCATATGTAGCACACAAGCGTTGTGAACGCCATCAGCAGCACATATACCGGTTCTCCCCATGCATAGAACAGCAATGAGAATATAAGCAGCACCGCGTTGCTCCATTTTACGCTGCGCCTTGTTAAAAGGCAGGTAAGGAACACCGCGGGGAAGAACAGAAATATAAATGTTGGGGAACTGAATACCATGCTCTGCTATATGTTATCAATAGCTGGGGGAATAGATGAATATGCGCGTAACCGTATCGCCGCTGTATTCAAACTGTATGCGTTCGGAATGTATGTCCGTTTCGTCGCCGGATATTGAATAGGTAAGGTAGCCGTCGTCAAACCATTTTTCGCCGTATGCCGCCTTAACTTCGCCCAGCGTATTGCCTATCTTTATGCCGCGCAGCGTGGCGTAATCGCCGCCGGTAATGGTTATCATCTCGGTAACGTCCTTGCCGTCAACGGGAACGGTGCTTACGGTAACGCCGTTGTAGGCAAATGTTTTATCCTTGCCGTCGTAAACGCAACTTACCATTTCGCTGTATTCATATCCGTCGCCAAGGGCGGAGATAAGCGCGGCGGAATCCTCCCTCAGGTAATATGCTTTGCCGCCTATTGCAATGCCAAGGTCCTTGTCGGTAAACGCGCCGGTAAGCGCATCGGCGTTATTAGTGCCGCTCGGCGAACAGGCCGCCATTATGAGGCACAGCGCTATTGCGGCTATCAGTATATAGCTGCGGTCAAATTTAAGCTTCATTTGTTGGTTTCCTCCTGCTTGGGCAGCATTGTAAGGCTGCCGAGATCTATATCGGTGGTCATGAACTTCTTTGAATCCGTGTCCGAAAAATGCCACCATTCGCTCTTTATGTGGTTAAAGCCGCATTCGGCCATAACTTCGGTAATGTAGTCCACGTTGGCGCGGGCTGTGTCGCTCCATGTTTTGCAGGTGCGGGCGGATTCCTCCGTGAACGTGTGCATGGGGGTGGGCGTTTCTATCTCCTCTCTCGTTGCGTCTATTATAAGGGACATGTCTATTGCGCAGCCGCGGTTATGGTTGCTGGCGGTGGTGTCAGGATTGGCTATCCAATGCTTGTTTTTTACAATGTTGAACAGTATCCGCTGCACTCTTATGGGCCGGTATACATCGTACACCTTAAGCGTGTATCCGTCCGCCTTAAAGCGGTCGTATGCTTTCATCAGCTTTTTAACGGTGTCCTTCTGCATAAGCGGTATTGCGCGCGGGTAAAGCGGCGCGCCCGTAACGTTTCGCTCGGTGGCGAAAAGCTGTTCATATACCGCATCCGGAAGATACAGCCGCATGTCTACAAGCTCGTTCTTTACCATAACGGGCGTTACGCCGTCCGCTTCAAACACGGGCTGCCCCGTGGGAATATCTATCTTCTGCGCGGTTTCGGACGCAAGGTAGGCGTAAAGCTGTACGCTTTGTTCAACAAGATAATCGCTGTAGCAGTACACCTCCTGCCCATCCTCAAGCCTTAGGCGAGTAAATTCGCCCTCCGTGCCCAAAAATTCGCCCTTGTCCTCGTAACCTATTTGGCAAACTATGTTCGCGTCGCTCGATTTATCCGCGCTGCTGCGGCAGTTGAGCGTGTTTACGCGGCATTTGTAATATACCGGCTCGGGCGTGGGCTCGGGCGTAGGCTCAGCGGTGGGCGTGGGAAGGGGCGGTTCCGTGGGCTGCTGTGTGGTTGGCTCCGCTGTGGGAACAACGCTTACGGGCGGCGCCGTGTTTGCATCGGGCGCGGCAAAGCAGCCCCCCATGCAAAGCGCGGCAAAAAGGAATGCAAGCATTGCCGCTGTGGTTTTTATGGTCTTATACATGGCGCGCCCTCCTTAGGCTGTTTTAATCGGTAATATAGCCCTTCTCCCTGAGCGTGTCGTAATCCGTGGGGTCTATCCTGAGGCCGTTGCGGCTGGGAATATCCTCGCTGGTGGTGCCAAGGGGCGATCCGTTGACTATTTTAAGCGTGGTGCCTTCGGGGCAGTTTTCGTATATGAACTTGCTCGCTTCCGTAACCATTCTAAGGCAGCCGCCGGTTGATTCAAGGCCTATGCCGTGGTCCCCGTTATAATACTTGGGCCACATCTGCGTGGGGTCGCTTGTTGCGTAAAGCGGGGAGTGGATATACAGTCTGCCTTCGTAGCGGGTGGCGTACTGCACGGTGCCGCCGTCCGGAAAATCGTGCCAGCGTTCGCGCGCTTCCTCCCCGCCAAGGGTATAGGTTCCCGCGGGGGTCTTGTTGCCGCCGTGGGCTATGCGGTATGTTCTGAATACCTTGGTATATTCGCCGTTTTCGTCCTTTTCATATATGGTCAGGGTGAATGAACCCTTCTCAACGTAAAGATAATACGGCAGTCCGTCGTCCGGCGTGGGGCTGGGCGCGGGCTCCTCGGTCGGTTCCGGCTCGGCCGTCTGCTCTGGCGTAGGCTCGGGCGTGAGCACGGGCGCGGGCGTATGCGTGCGCTCAGGCACGGCCACAAGCACGTCATCCGTATGCGCGGGACTTGTGACGGCCGCGTTGCAGCCAACGAGTGTGATGAGCATTGCCGCGGCAAGCGCAAGGGAAAGCCGCTTGATATATCTCAAATCAGTTCGCCTCCAAATTCTTTCGTATAGGCCGCAAAACGGGCTTACACGCTATTATACAGCATATAAGCCCGACTTGTCATCAATATTACAGTTTGTTTACTTTGATAATCCGTTCATCGAATGGGAGAACAGCAGCTCATTGGTTTGCGGCAGGGTGAAGCCGTTCGATATGGCGAAAAGTATAATGCTGTCCCGCCTGTCCCGCGGGTAAAGCGCGCCAAGCTTTGCCATGCGCAGCAGCTTTTGAGTATCGTCAACGCCAAGGGCAAGGCCCAATGCAAGCTGAACGGCCGTATCCCGCGCGGGGGAGCGCAGGCCGGAAAGAAGCTGATAACCATAGGATGGGTTTATTGAGCTTCGCGCGAACAGCTCCGCGCGTGTAAGTCCGCTTTCCTTCAGCTTTTCTTCCAAAAATTCGCTCAGGTCAACGCCTATGTCTATACGGTCGGCGTTGTTGTCAAAGTAAGAATCTATGTTGTCTGCGTTGAGCAGCGCGTCGCAAAGCCGTTTTGTTGTAGAACCCATTTGCAAATCACCACTATATACATTATAATAAAGTAACCATATATAATGATAACTGATTTGGCGGTGAAAATCAATGTTTTTATCTTACGATACCATTGGCTATCTGAAAGGCCCTGATATTGCGCTGGTAAAAGACGTGGAAACGGGAACGGTCGCCGTGCGGAAAAAGCTGCGCGCAGAGCTGCTGGGGGTATATGAGCGGCTGAAAAGCGTGGAGCAGGCGAACCTGCCCAGGGTTTACGAAACCGAAGAATATGAGGGGGAATGCTTTGCCTATTATGAATATATCGAAGGCGAAACGCTGGAGGATATAGTTCACGAGGGCACATATACCATTGCGCAGGCGGAGGAATGGATGGAGCAGCTTTGCGCCGCAATGGGCGCGCTTCACGCCATGCAGCCCTGCGTGGTGCATAGGGATATCAAGCCCGAAAACATTATAATTTCAAACGAGGGCGTATTGAAGCTTATCGATCTTGGCGCGGCAAGGCTGTTTAAGGACGGCAAACCATGCGACACGGAGCAGATTGGCACGCGCGGCTATGCGGCGCCCGAGCAATACGGCTTTAACCAAAGCGACGCGCGCACGGATATATACGCCGCAGGCACGGTGCTGCACGTTTTGATGGCGCGCTTCGGCGAGGGGGCAAAGGCATACAACGCCGTTGCCGCCCGCTGCACGCAGCTTGAGCCGCAGAACAGATACCAGAGCGCAAAGGCCATGAAAACGGCGCTGCGCATGGCAAAATATAAAAAGCCTATACAGATCGGCGCATGGGCGCTGGGCATTGCCGCGGCGGCGGGCTGCGCTGCACTTGCCTGCACGCTTTTTGCAAGCGCGAACGCGGATGTACCCGCTTCCGCCGAACCCACTCCCGTGCAGGAGGCGAACGCCGAAGCATCGCCGGAGGCAACGATAGACGTGACAGACCTTACGGCTGTTCCGTACCCTACGGTTACGCCCAAGGTGGTTGCCAAGGCCGTATCGGACGGATTGCTCAACATGCACTTTGACCCCGATGCTCAGAAGGCGGACGTTATAACCACCCGCTCAGAGGCGGAGTTTTACAAAGCATATAGCCGCGCAAGCAACGATCCGCATACCGTATATACAATAGAGCTTACCGAGGATATGACGCTTGAGCGCGACTTTATAGTCTGGCCGAATATCGAAATAAAGATATCTCTCTCAACAACGCTTACCGTGCCAAATGGCATAAGTCTTAATAATTACGGCCAGATAAACATAGGAACAGGCTCCACAGTGCGCATAGATGACGGCGCAACGCTGAACCTTGGCAGGAGTACCATAAGCGATGGCGGAAAAACAAGGTTCGAGAAGATATATTTAAGCGGAACGCTTAGTGTTGGTAAGAATACTGAAATACGCTTTGAACGCGGCGAAGAATTCGGCAACGGGCCTGTGCTGGAGATAATACACGATGGTGTTGAACGCCGCGGCAAGGTGGAGTTCGACGACCCTTCAACGGTGAAATTCGACGATATAGCGGTCAAATATATCTATATTACATTATACGGCAATATTTCGGGTGAAAGCATAGCGGACTATATAGAAAACGAAATATTCCCCAATGAGCAGCTTGCCGATATAATGGGCAGGTACATCACGTCCATGTGCTTTATGGGTATAGATGGGCCGGAGCATATGAACGCCGTATGCGGCTATTTTGAAGACCATCCGCGCCAGCAGGGCATGATAAGCCTTATCGATATGGCAATAGGCGCAGGCGAGAAGCTGAAGCTTGACCCCCAAACTTATGTGGGCGTGGAGGTATTCGGCAACGTTGAAATAGCGGACGGCGGCGAAATGGAGCTTGGGCTGAATACCACGCTGTCGGTCGGTAATAACAGCACGCTTACGGTCAAAAAAGGCGCAAGGCTTGCGGTGAACAACATGGGGCTTTACTCGCAAGACGGCAGCAGCATAATAGTGGAAAACGGCGCGGATTTTGAAATGAACAACAATTATCAAAACTCCCCGGCGAACATAATATATAAATAAAGCAATAAAAAACATACCTGACGGGCATCCCCCCCGTCAGCTTTTTATTTTCGGACGGCGGGAATATCGCCCTTAGGATATGCATAATGTAATAATATCCGCATATTGCCTCCATTCTGCACACTTCGCCAAAAAACACGGCGGAGATTCTACAAAAATAAGGCCGCCGTTACGCTAATATAAATGCAGTAATTGTTTTATGCAGGGAGGGACAAGCCATGGAAGCGAACGGAATAAGGGCAATGGCCGTGCGTATGCTGGCCGCGCGGGACGAAGGCGACTGGGCAAGGAGGGGGATAGAAGCAAGCTGCGCCTTTATAATGGCATCCGCGGGCAGGTACGGCTGCTCCCCGTTCGCTGCGGCGGCATGCGCGGCAATGTGGCTTGGGTCGGATACGCCGGGGTACGCCATGGCGGCGGCAATACTGGGCGCGGCGTATGCAAAAAGCACAATGAGCGTTTTTGCCTGCATAATGCTTGCGGGCGCGGCGATGGTGTTCGGCGTGTTCAAAGAGGCGCACGGGGAGGAAACGCCCGTTTGCGTGCGGATAATAGCGCCGCTTGTCGCGCAGGCGGTGCCGCTTTGCGTTGTGCATGCAAATAACCGCTATGCATTCATGCTGGGCATGGGCGCGCTGCTTTTGACTGTGCCGCTATCGGCGGTGCTGTGCCGCGCGTGGGGCGCGCTGTGGGCATATATTCGGGGCAAGCGGCTCAGGCGGGCGGAAACGGCGGCGGTAATAATGCTTTGTGCGGTGGTTGGCATATGCGCGGCGCTCGGCGGGGCGGTTGCCGCCGTGATACCGCTGCTCACGGCGCTTATGTGCGCGTTCGGCCTTTGCCGCGCGGGCAGGTTCGCAACAAGGGAACTGAGCATGACGCGGCTGAAGCTGCGCGATGCGGCAGCGGTTGCGCGGGAGCTGGCGGCATATTCACCGCATAGCGCATATATGGGCGGAATAGGCAATGCCATGGAGCGCATCAGCATGCCGAGCGGCGGCCGCAGGGCATATTTAAGCGCGCAGGCGGGGTGCGCCGCGGCGGCAATGGCAAAAAGCCCCTCAAACGGCGATGCAATGGCCATACGCCGCGTTGGGCACGAGCTGCTGCTTATATTGAGCGACGGCATGGGCTCCGGCGTTGCCGCGCACAGGGAAAGCCAATGCGCCGTGGCGATGTACGGCGAGCTTATATCAATAGGCTTTGGCGAGGAGGACGCTGTGCGCAGCATAAACGAACTGCTGTATTCAAAAAACACGGACGAGCTTTATGCAACGCTGGACGCGATAAGGATAGACCTTTCAACGGGGGAAGCGACAATATTGAAGCAAAGCGCCCCACCCGCATTCCTTATCCATAACGGGCGCATACGCCCGCTTTATGCGGAAGCGCCGCCGCTGGGCATACTTAAGGAAGCAAGCGTTGGCATAAGGAAAACGCGGCTTAATGCGGGGGATACGCTGGTGCTTATGACGGACGGGCTGAGCGATGCGCTCGGCAGCGGGCTTTATGCCGCCATGCAGGACGCCGTGCTGCACGCGGAAACGCCGGAGAGCGCGGCGCGCACGCTTATTGCGCGGGCGGGCGGGGTGAGCGCGCGGGACGACATGAGCGCAATAGTGGCGCGGTTTTCCTCCTGTCACAAAAATGCCCAGTTTTGATACTTTAACACTTGGCCATTAGATGGTATACTTAATTATGAAATAATGATGATACGGGGGATATACACCAATGGCCGGCATATGCATATTTGCGGCTTCCTCGCCCAATATTGACGATAAATATATAGCTGCGGCGGAAAGCTTCGGCCGCTGCCTTGCGGAGCATGGGTTCGATCTTATATTCGGCGGCGGGCGCACGGGGCTTATGGGCGCATGCGCGCGCGGAGTGCATTCAAAGGGCGGCAGGACGGTTGGCGTTATACCCGAAAAGCTGAACCAGCCGGGCATACCGTTTGAGCATTGCAGCGAATTGATAGTCACAAAGGATATGCATGAGCGCAAGGCCACCATGGAGCGGCTGAGCAGCGGCTTTGTAACGCTGCCGGGCGGCGTAGGCACGCTTGAGGAACTGATGGAGGTGCTTACGCTCAATCAGCTCGGCTATATTGACGCGCCTGTCGTAATATTCAATCAGGATGGGTTTTACAATAATCTGCTGGCCCAGTTTGATGCGCTTGCCAAGGCGGGCTTTATGCACACGGAGTGCCTGAAGCTGTTCAGCGTGGCTGCCACGCCGGAAGAGGCAATAGAAAAACTGATAGGATTCAGGAAGGCAAAGCTGCCGGATAAGATAAAGGAAGCGGTGAAGGGACATGAAGAACACAGCGCAGGATAATGCCGCTAACAAAGTGATAATGGTATGCGTAACGGGGCAAAGGAGCTGCGATCAGCTAATCGCCCGTGGGCTTGAGCGCGCGGGGCAGGGCAGCAGCGTGCACGTTGTGCATTGCGTGGAAACGGGCAGGAATTTTTTGAACACGCCGTTTGAATCAGACGCGATAGAGTATCTTTTTACCGCGGCGCAGATAGCGGGCGCGGAGCTTTCGCTAATCCGCAGCGAGGATGTTGAGGACGCGCTGGTGGACTTTGCAAAGGATAAGGATGCGAACATAATCGTGCTGGGCGCGGCGGGCCGCCCGAGCGGTAAGGAGCCGCTTGTGATGCGGCTGCAAAGGCGGCTGCCCGAAGTTGAATTCGATGTTGTTGCGGCGCGAGGATAATGAATGAAAAAACAGCCCCATAAGACCAAGAGCGATGCTAAGCCCAATGCTCAGCCGCGGGAGAACACGCAGGAAAACCGGGAAACGGAAAAGCAAAGCACGGATAAGCTTGCAATAATTTGGCGCAGTGCACGGCGGCCCATATCGGTCGTCGCGTTCGGCATACTGCTTTATGAGCTGCTGGAGCATTTTCCGGCGGTAATGAAGTCCGTAAAGGGCTTCTTTGCGCTGCTTACGCCCGTATTCATCGCCATTGCGATAGCGTTTTTGGCAAACATGCCCATGCGCTTCCTTGAAAACAGGGTGTTCAAAAAATGGGATAAAAAGAAACTCGGCTTAAAGCGCGGCCTTTGCCTTACGCTTGCGATGCTGTTCGTTTTCGCGGTGATAGCGGCGGTGCTGCTGCTGATTATCCCCAAGGCTGCTGAAAGCATAACAACGCTTGCCGCCGGGTTCGATGGCTATATTGCGGGGCTCACGTCCTGGGCCGCCTCCGTATGGGACAGGATAGACCTTGCGGCCGAGGCGGAGGAGATAATACGCGACTTTGGGCAGGATATATTGACGCATATGAAAAACTACGTCAGCACTGCGGCGGAGGGAATACTGCGCTTCACGTTCAGCGTTGTGTCCTTCGCGGTGGATCTGCTGCTGGCGGTGGTAATAAGCGTATACGCGCTGTATAACAAGGAAAAGCTGATGTTCCAGTTCAAAAAGCTTATCGTGGCCGTTTTCAGCGACAAGACAGCCACGAATATGCTCGATATATGCTCCCGTGCGAACAAAACGCTGAACCAATATTTTTACGGCATGATAATAGAGTGCACCATTCTCGGCGTTATGACGTTCATAGCCATGCGGCTGTTCTCCATGCCCTATGCGCTGCTGATAAGCGTTATTGTGGGCATAACGCAGATGGTGCCCATAATCGGGCCGTGGTGCTCCGGCGCGGTGGGCGCGCTGATAATACTTGTGACCGATCCGCCGATGACGGTATGGTTCATAATAGCGCTGCTTGTTGTGCAGCAGCTGGAGGCCAATTTGGTGTACCCGCGCGTGGTCGGCGGAGCTGTGGGCCTTTCGGGAATATGGGTGATGATAGCGGTAATACTCGGCGGCGGGCTTTTCGGCATAGCGGGGGTAATACTGTGCGTGCCGGTGATGGCGGTGCTGTATACGCTCGTATCCGAATGGGTGAACCGCCGCGTGGAGCAGAAGCGCTATGCGCTCGGCATGCGGGATAAACCGCCCACGGAAGAAGAAATACGCGCCATGACGGACTGATTCAACAAAAATATTAAGTTTGCCAAAAATATTTTGAGCAAAACGCGCATAAGGGTTTACAATCCGGCGCAAAAGCAATAAAATTGGGATAGGAAATTCCCTAAAATACTATAAAAGCGGAGAGTGACCATGATAGACCTTACCATGCACGAAGAACGGCTGCAACACGCCATAGACCGCGCCAAGGAACGCAACATACTTATACCTACCTTTGCGCAGATGCAGAACCCGGCCCTCATACCGGAAAACGTTAAAAAGGCGCTTAAAAACGTCGGCTTGTGGGACGTTAACCCGCTCAACCTTTTCAGGATAAGCTGGCATAATGAACCCACCATGCAGGGCGGCGGTTTCGGCGGGGTGAACTTTATCGAGCTTCCCTCCGCGCTTACCGGCGTAGACGCGCGCATAATAGTAATGTGCGGCAAGTGGTTCCCTACCGGCTGCCATAAGGTCGGCGCAAGCTTCGGCTGCCTTGCACCGCGCCTTGTTACCGGCCAGTTCGACCCAACGTATAACAAGGCCGTTTGGCCCTCCACGGGCAACTATTGCCGCGGCGGCGCATATAATTCAAAGCTGCTCGGCTGCGATTCAATAGCCATACTCCCCGCGGAAATGAGCCGCGAGCGCTTCGAATGGCTTTCAAAGATCGCCGGCGAAGTTATTGCCACGCCCGGCTGCGAATCCAACGTTAAGGAAATATTCGACAAGACCTGGGAGCTCAGGCGCACAAGGGAGGACGTTATAATATTCAACCAGTTCGAGGAAATGGGCAACGTGCTGTGGCACTATCAGGTGACCGGCCACGCCATAGCCGAGGCTTACGAAAGCATAAAGACCCCCACCAGCCGCTTCGCGGGCGCGTGCTTCACGTCCGGCTCCGCGGGCACGATGAGCGCGGGCGATTACCTCAAGGAGCAGTATCCGTATTCCAAGCTTGCCGTGGGCGAGGCGCTGCAGTGCCCCACGCTGCTTGAAAACGGCTTCGGCGGGCACCGCATAGAGGGCATTGGCGATAAGCATGTGCCTTGGGTGCATAACGTGCGTAATACCGATATGGTGATAGATATAGACGACGAGGACAGCCAGAACCTGCTCAGGCTGTTCAACAGCGAGGAAGGCCACAAATACCTGAAAGAGGTTGTGCATGTTCCCGATGCAACAATAGAGCAGCTTTCCCTGCTGGGCATAAGCGGCATAGCGAACGTGCTATGCTGCATAAAGTTCGCCAAGTATTATGAGCTTACCGGCGACGATGTGGTTGCCACCGTTGCGACGGACAGCGCCGTTATGTACGAAAGCCGCGTGAAGGAGCTGAACGAGCAGCAGGGCAACTATTCTCTGCTCACCGCCGCGCGCGACTTCAGCGAGCATCTGCATGGTATCCGCACGGATAACATGGCGGAGCTGACCTATGCCGACCGCAAGCGCGTACACAACCTGAAGTACTATACTTGGGTAGAGCAGCAGGGCAAGACCGTTGAGGAGCTCAACGCGCAGTGGTATGACCATGATTACTGGACCGGCATACACGAACAGGCCAAGGATCTGGATAAGCTTATAACCGAGTTCAACGCCCGCACCGGCGTGGCGGAGAAGATATAAGCCGCATAGCATTATAAACAAAAGGGGCGCAGCAGCGTCCCTTTTTGCGTGCAAAAAGAGCGGCCCTTGAGCCGCCCTTATATGATTTATGCTCTATTCAGCGTCGCGCTGAGCCATGTATGCAATCAGGTCAAGCACCTTGCAGCTGTAACCCCATTCGTTGTCGTACCAGGCTATGAGCTTAACGAATGTGTCGTCCAGCATTATGCCCGCGTTTTCATCGAATATGCAGGTGTGGCTTTCGCCGCGCATGTCGCTGGAAACGACTTCGTCGCGGGTGAAGGTGACTATGCCCTTCATGGTGGTGCGGCTGGCTTCCTCAACGGCGTCGCATATTTCCTTATAAGTTGTGGGGCGGCTGAGGCGCGCGGTAAGGTCAACAACGCTCACGTCGTTGGTAGGCACGCGGAAGCTCATGCCGGTAAGCTTGCCCTTAAGGCTGGGCATGACCAGCGCGCAGGCCTTTGCGGCGCCGGTGGTGGAGGGGATGATGTTGTTGAATACGCTCCTGCCGGTGCGCCAGTCGCGGCCGGCGCGGGCGTCTACGGGCTTCTGCTTGGATGTGGCGGAGTGTATGGTGGACATAAGGCCCTGCTCTATGCCGAAGTTATCGTGAACTATTTTGGTAAGCGGGGCAATGCAGTTGGTGGTGCAGCTGGCGTTGGAAACAACGTTGAACCTGGGGTCGTATTCCCAATGATTAACGCCCATAACATAGGTTGGGGTCTCCTTATCCTTTGCGGGGGCGCTGAGCACAACCTTCTTTGCGCCGTGGGCAAGGTGGCCGGAGGCAAGCTCGGTGGTGTTGAACGCGCCGGTGGATTCAACTATGTATTCCGCGCCGCAGCTGTCCCAGGGTATTTCCTTAACATCGCTGCTGCTGAAAACGGCTATCTCGCGGCCGTTTATGCTTATACCGTTTTCGGTTTGCTCCACGGTGCCGGGGAAACGGCCGAATACGGAATCGTATTTCATAAGATAAACCATGTATTCGGGTTCAGCCTTGCGAAGGTTGATGCCGCAAATTTCGAATTCCTCCGGCCTTTCCGCCGCGATGCGCAGTACGGTCCTGCCGATCCTGCCGAAACCATTGATGCCAAGCTTGATAGCCATTGCCGCGATATCCTCCGATATAAATAATTATTTTCCGGGGCTAAATCATTTCCCCAGAGCGATTATAACATAAATGCAGATTATGTCAATATAATCGAGACTTATAAAAAACGACATGCTTTTGCCCATTTTTGTAATTATATAAAAGGCTGGCTTATGGTAGAATATAAACCTAAAAATAAATGAATATTGGCCTTGAAAAAGCGCGGCGGGCAGCATATAATAAATATAGAAAACCACCTGCCGGTGACGGTCGGTCAAAGAGAAGTTATAAGGAGTAACCGCTGCTTTGCCTTTTAGCGGTTACTTCCTTTTTTGGAGTTTCATTACGAATTCCAAGATTGCTAAGAGCAATCGGAGAAGCCCAACGATAAATGAGCCGCATGCAAACAATAAAGCCCATGTCACCATTAAAGTCACCTCCTTTCCTTGATATTTAGGTTCAAGTTAAGGATCATGACCAACCACCACCGTTACGGGCAGGCTTAAGTTAATTATAATGTCGAAATAAGCAGAATGTCAATAAATAAAGCGTATTCAATGCCTGCACTCGCTGTCCCATACTATCGCATTGCGGCTGCATGTGAAGGTGTGCGCTCCGCTCTGCGCAAAGCCGAAGCGCCGCACGAGCGCAAAGCGGCTTTCGTCGCATATTATGCGTATATTGTTCTGCGGCAGCTCCTGCGCCTTAAAAAGCAGCATCCTCAGCACAAGCTCCGCATAGGGCATTGCATCGTACTGCGGCATTACCGCAATGCGGTCTATAACAAGCGCGTCGCCGTCCGGATACATACGCCCGGCGGCTATGGGTTCGCCCGTTTCTTCACAAACGTAAACATGGCCGGCGTAGGCATCTTTGCCGTCGCTTATGCATTGCGGGCATGCGCCCGCCGCGCGCCTAAGGGTCTCTATTCTGTCAAATCCGTCCCTGCCTATGCTCCAAACCGCCTTGAACATTGTGTACCTCCGCATGAATTATGTACTAATCGTAACCCAAAAGATGAATAATGTAAACAGTATTGCCCAGAATAGATTTATGTTGTACAATTACAGCAGTTAACCTAAATCTTGAAAGGCGGTAGCTAACGATGGAAGAAATGGAAAGGGATTTTGTAACCTTTACCGATGACGATGGTAACGACTTTGAGCTGGACGTTATCGATTACTTTGAATACGAAGGCCAGGAGTACGCGGTGCTCATGGATCTGAGCGAGGAATGCGAGCACGGCGAAGATGAGGAGTGCGACTGCGGCCACGACGTATATATCATGAAGATAGTCGTAAACGGCGATATGGAGGAATTCGTTCCCGCCGACGAGGACAAGTTCGATGCGCTTACCGCGATAGTTGAAGAGCGCATGAGCGGCGAATGCTGCTGCGACGATGATTGCGATTGCGAAGATGAGCACGAGCATGACTGCGGCTGCGGCTGCTGCCATCACGAGTAAGGCATAATTTAGCTGCAAACAAAAAGAGCATCCGTTTCGGGTGCTCTTTTGCTGTTGGTGGAGCTTAGCGGCTTTCGGCTTCCTTCATTATGGCTATGCCTGCGCTTGCGCCAAGGCGGTTTGCGCCCGCGGCTATCATCTTCATGGCGTCGGCATAGGTGCGTATGCCGCCCGCAGCCTTAACGCCAATGTCCGCGCCAACGGTGTCGCGCATCAGCTTAACGTCAGCTTCCGTCGCCCCGTGGGTGGAAAAGCCCGTGCTGGTCTTTACAAAGTCCGCGCCCGCTTCCTTTGCGGCAAGGCATGCCGTAACCTTTTCGTCGTCTGTGAGCAGGCAGCATTCTATTATGACCTTCACTATCGCCTTGGGGTGCGCCGCTGCAACAACGGTGGCAATATCCTTGCGCACATAGTCCCAATCCCCGGCCTTTGCCATGCCGATGTTTATCACCATGTCCACCTCCTCCGCGCCCGCCTGAACGGCAAGGCGGGTCTCCGCGGCCTTGGCTTCGCTTAAGCAGGCGCCCAGCGGGAAGCCCACCACGCAGCATACCTTCGTATCCGTGCCGCTGAGCAGCTTTGCCGCAAGGGGAACATAGCAGGAGTTTACGCATACGGACGCGAAACGGTATTCCTTCGCCTCCGTGCAAAGCTTGGCTATCTGTTCGGGCGTGGCGTCCGCCTTTAACAGGGTGTGGTCAATGTATCGGTTCAGTTCCATTTTTTCTCTCCCGTAAAGTTTATTTCTTTGAATACGGCGTGCCGCAAAGGGGCAGCGCGTATCGGTCGGTATTATCGCGCGCGTAGTATGCTTCCGCAATAGCCGCGGCGGTGGGTATGGAGGTTATTTCGCCTATGCCTATTGCCCCGCGCGCCTTGTCTATGCCCGGCTTTTCTATTATAAGCGACGTTACACGCGGGCAGTTATCCGCACGGAACAGCCCTAACGTGCCGTATTTTGCCGTCGGGCGGCAGTTTTCAAGCGGGTAATCCTCCGTAAGCGCAAAGCCGCAGCTCATTATCACGCCGCCCTCTATCTGCCCTTCAACGGAAAGGGGATTCACGGCCCTGCCAACGTCGTGCGCGGCGACTATTTCGCTCACGCGGCCGCTTTCCTCATCAAGTATGGCAACCTGCGTTGCGTAGCCGTAGGCAACGTGGCTTACGGGGTTGGGCTTATTGCTGCCCAAGGGATCGGTCTTTGCAAAGTATTCGCCGTAATACTCCCTGCCCTCAAGCTCGCTTAGCTTATGCTCCGCAAGGTCGGCCTTAAGCCCTTGGCAGGCCCTTAACGCCGCCTCTCCGGTTATGAGCGTTTGGCGGGAGCCCGATGTTGTGCCGGAATCGGGCGAATGGCTGTTAGAGCCGCCGTATACCACGGCCTCGCGCGGAATGTTCAATTCATCCGTAACGTATTGCACAAGCACCGTGCCCAAGCCCTGGCCTATGCAGCTTGCTCCGGTTTCAATATGCACCCTGCCGCGGCGTATTTTAAGCCTTACCCTGCCCGTATCCGGCAGACCCACGCCCACGCCCGCGTTTTTCATGGCGCAGGCTATGCCCGCATATTTTGCGCCCTCGTATGCATCCTTCACAGCCTCAAGCGTTTCAGCAAGGCCGGTGGAGGCATCCGCAATTTGGCCGTTTGGCAATACCTGCCCCGGGCGGATGGCGTTTATGTAGCGTATCTGCCACGGGCTTATGCCTATTTTGTGCGCCATGCGGTTGAGCATGGATTCCATTGCAAAGCAGGTCTGCGTAACGCCGAAGCCGCGGAACGCCCCCGCAGGGGGATTGTTTGTATAATACGCATAGCCGTCTATTTCAAAATTTTGGTAGTTATACGGCCCTGCCGCATGGGTACAGGCGCGCTCCAGCACCGGCCCGCCAAGGCTGGCGTATGCCCCCGTGTCCGCTATAACGGTTGCCTTAACGCCCTGAATAATGCCGTTTTCATCGCAGCCCAGCGTGAATTCCATATCCATCGGGTGGCGCTTTGGGTGAACGAGTATGCTTTCCGCGCGGGTAAGCTTGACCTTTACGGGGCGGCCTGTAAGGTACGCGGCAAGCGCGGCATGGTGCTGAACGCTAACGTCCTCCTTGCCGCCGAAACCGCCGCCCACAAGCTTGTTTTCAACATATACCTTTTCCATGGGCAGGCCAAGCATGGGGGCGGTTTCGTGCTGCGTATCATACACGCTTTGGTCGGAAGAATATATCTTCACCCCGCCGTTCCACGGCAATGCCACGGCGCACTCCGGTTCAAGGAAGGCGTGCTCCGTAAACGGCGTTGTGTATTTGCCGCTGAGGACATATTTGCTTTTCGCTATCGCGCCCGCCGCGTCCCCGCGGGAAACGTGCTTGTGCGCAAGCAGATTGCCGCCTTCGTGCAGCATGGGCGCGCCCTCGGCCATTGCCTCGTATGCATTGCGTATGGGCGTAAGCTCCTCGTAATCAACGCTTATAAGCGCCTTTGCGGCCTCCACGGCCTCTGCCGTTTCGCCTACCACCAATGCAATCGCATCGCCCAAATACCGCGTGCAGTCGCCCTCGGCTATCATGGTGTCCCAGTCCTTTTTTAGGTGGCCCACCTTGTTCTGCCCGGGTATGTCCTTGGCGGTAAATACGGCGATTATGCCATCGGCCGCTTTCGCCTTTTCGGTATCTATTTTCAGTATGCGCGCGCGGGGGTATTCCGCGCGCAGGGCGCTTGCGTATGCCATGCCGTCAATATACATATCGTCCGTGTATTCGCCGTACCCAAGCACCTTTTCGCGCACGTCAAGGCGCGGCACCCTGCTGCCCACGGCCCAGGATTCGCCGGATTCGGGAATTGTGCCATCCCTGAGCAGCCTTGCGGCAAGCCTGACCGCATCCACTATTTTAACATAGCCCGTGCAGCGGCAAATGTTGCCCCTTAGCGCCCTGCGTATTTCGTCCTCGCTCGGGTCGCTCTCCTTATCAAGCAGCGCCTTCGCCGCCATTACCATGCCCGGCGTGCAGAAGCCGCATTGCACCGCACCCGCATGGCCGAAGGCGTATACATACGCTTCCTTTTCAAATTCGCTCAGCCCTTCGGCGGTGATTATATGCTTGCCGCCCAGCCTGTCCGTGCGCTGCACGCAGGCCTTCATTGCGCGGCCGTCTATTATAACGGTGCATGTGCCGCATGCGCCCTCGCTGCACCCGTCCTTTACGGAGGTCAGCCGCAGTTCATCCCTGAGATAGCGAAGCAGGGACATACTGCCTTCGCACTTTACAATATTTCCGTTTACATAGAAGCTGCTCATGCTCCGCTCCTTCCGCTTTTGTATTGCTTGATCACAGCATGTAGCCGTAGTCGTTTATAACGGTGAGCATTATCGCCTCAATGTCCCGATCAAGCTGATTGGGCTTTGTCAGGCAAACCTCGCTCACCTCGCCGTTCAGCCTAAGCTTTACGGTTTTGCTGTCCCTGTCAATTAGCAGGAAGCCGTTATTTTCGCTGTCCGTAAAGCTTGCTTCGTCCGCAAATACGGTAAGCTTATCCCTATACGGCCTGCCGGAATACGGGCAGAACACCGCGCAGTTGCCGCATTCGTTGCAAAGCGCGTCAATATGCACTATCTGCCGCTGCGCCTTACCCTTTACCTTTATGGCGGCGTTTGCGCGGTTGGGGCAGGAGGATACGCAGTTTTCGCATACCGTGGAGCAGCCCAGGCAGCGCTTCGCTTCCGCCTCGCCGCACTGGCGTTCCGTAAGCCTGTGCTTGCGGGCAAGGGTCTCCCTGTAATCCCGCGCGGCGGCGGGGTTGATCATGTAGCCCTTGTTGAAGCCTATCACCGCGTCCGCAAAGCGCCTTGCATCCGCAATGGCTTCAACAACCGTTGCCGGCCCGCGAAGCGCGTCGCCCGCGGCATATACTCCTGCGCCGCAGTCAAACGGAACGCGCCCGTTTTCGTTAGGTTCGGCGCCGTATACACGCAGCGCTTCCGCGTCCGGCTTTTCGCCCACGGCGGCTATTACGGTATCCGCGGGGATGGTCACGGTCTCATCCGTTTCCGTTACGCTGCGCCTGCCGCTTTCGTCAAGTTCACCAAGTTTCATCTTTTTGCAGACGAGCATGCCGTCCTTCTGTTCAACGGGGGTAAGGAGCTCGGCAAATTCAACCCCGTCCTCCGTTGCGAGTGCAAGCTCCTCCTCATCTGCGGGCATATACTTCCTTGTGCGGCGGTAAACTATGCTCACCTTTTCAACGCCCATGCGCTTTGCCGCGCGGGCTGCGTCCATTGCCGTATTGCCGCCGCCTATAACCGCAACCGCATTGCCCAAGGAGAGCGTTTCGGGCGCGTTCTTAGCGCTGTATAGGAAGTCTATAACGTTCATAACGTTGCCCTGTATGCTGAGCGCGCCGTGCTTCTGCGCGCCTGTTGCAAGCAGAATATACTCGTAGCCTTCCGCCTTCAGCTCATAAAGGCTTGGCGCTTCCCTGCCGCATATGAACTCCGCGCCCATGCGCTTGGCAAGGGCTACGTCCCTTGCTATGGCGTCGCTTGCTATCCTGAATTCTGGTATAACGTTTTTAACTATGCCGCCCGGCTCGTTTTCCTTTTCAAACACGGTAACGGGATAACCTTCGCGGGCAATGAAGTACGCCGCGGCTATGCCGGCGGGGCCTGCGCCTATTATGGCGGTTTTCTTGGCCTCCTGCGCGGGGGCGGGGGCAAGGCGGGCCATTACGGTGTCGTAGCCTTCTTGTGCGGCTATCAGCTTAAGATTGCGTATGTACACGCTTTCATCATAAAAATTGCGCGTGCATTTATCCATGCACCTGTGGGCGCATATTGTGCCGGTTATGAAGGGCAGCGGGTTCTTTTCAAGTATCAGCTCCAGCGCTTCGGGGTAAATTTGCTTTTCGACCAGCTCTATATACTCGCTCACGTCCTGGTGTATCGGGCAGCCGCCCATGCAGGGCGCTGTGAAGCAATCCGCAATGGGCAGGGGAAGGCCGTTCTTCCTGTCCGGCAGGGGCTTTACGGGCTTTTTGTAATGCGCGTCGGTTTCCGCATCCGCGCTAAGCTTAGCAACCTTTGCCGCGTTTACGCCCGCGTAGGGGCGCTTTGATACGCCGTCGAACAGCTCGCCAAGCTGCTTAAAGCGGGAATATCCGCCCGGCTTCAATATTGTGGTTGCAACGGTTATGGGCCAAATGCCGGCCTCGTACAGCGGCACAATATTGAAATAATCCGCCCCGCCGGAGAAGGAAAGCCTTAGCCTGCCTTCAAATTCGCGGCTGAAGCGCGTCGCCATCTCTATCGTAAGCGGATAGAGTGCGCGGCCGGACATATACATTTCTTCGCTGGGCAGTTCGTTGGCCTTTACGTCCACAGGAAACGTGTTTGAAAGCTTCAGCCCGAATTCAACTCCGTTGTCCTTGGCAAGCTGCATTAGCCTACGGAACATGGGCACGGCGTCCGCATACTGGAGATCTTCGTTAAAATGATGTTCGTCAAAGGCAATGTAATCATAGCCAAGCTTATTGAGCCTTTCCCGCGCAAAATCGTAGCCCAGTATTGTTGGGTTGCACTTTACGAAGGTGTTCAGCCCCTTTTCGCGTATAAGGTAGCTTGCTATGGCCTCTATCTCATCCGGCGGGCAGCCGTGCAGCGTGGATACGGTCACGCCGGTTGCTATGCGCGTCGATATGGCGGCAAAGTATTCGCCCATCTCGGGGAAGCGGCGGTTCAGCTCCGCCATGCATTCGGCCCATATTGGGGTTTTTGAGGCGTCCTTCATGCCCTCTATAAAGGCGTCTATCTTTTCGGTCCTTATGCCCGCAAGGTCGTAGCCCACGCTCATGTTGAACTGAAAGCCTTCCGGGTCGCCAAGGTCGTAAAGCTTTGCAATAAGCTTTATTGCAAGGTATGCCTTAACGTATTCCTCAAACGCCTGCGGCACAGTAAGCTCCGTGCTCCATTCGCAGTTATAGCCTTCGTCGTTTGCCAGTATGCACGGGCGGCTGATGCAGGCGGCAAGCTCCTCGCCGTCCATCTTCTGCACGGTTTTCAGTTCAAAGAACCGCGCGCCGGCGTAGTAGCCCGCAATTATATTTTCCGCAAGCTGCGTATTGGGGCCGGCTGCGGGGCCGAAGGGAGCCTCCAGCTTTTCGCCGAATAGCATAAGCGCGCCCGCGTCCTTCTTAACATAGGGCGAGCTTACGCCGAAAACCGCCCCGCTTGCTTCCTTTTCGCAAAGCATCCATTCTATAAGCGCCTTAAAGGGCAATGGGTTCATTCTTTCGCTCATTTTATGTTCCTCCCGTTGTTGTGTCAGCCGTTGAGCCGCTGCCAAAGCTTGGTTGAAACCTCAAGCGTTTTGGCGTTTTCGGCTTCCTCGTCGGCAATAAGCAGCTTCCTGTCTTTCATAAGCAGTCTGCCTGCGCACATTGTGGTTTCGCACTGCCTGCCCGCCATGCCGAAAAGCATATGCCCGTCTATATTGTCCGCGCCGAAGGGGGTGAAGGGCTTGTAGTCCATCACTATAACGTCCGCGCTTGCGCCCGCCTTTATAACGCCCAGCTCATGGGGGAAATACTTGGCAGCAATCTTAGCGTTGTTTGCGAAAAGCATTGTTGTAACTTCGTTCCAGCCAACGTTTGGCATGGCGGCGTTGTGCCGCTGTATGGTCAGGGCGGCTTTAAGGCTTTCCAGCATATCGAACGTATATGCATCGGTGCCGAGTCCTACCAATATGCCCTTTTCAAACAGCTTCAGCACAGGCGAGCAGCCCACGGCGTTGCCCATGTTGGATTCGGGGTTGTTCACAACCATTGTGCCGGTTTCGCGAATTATGTCCATTTCCGCGGGGCTTATGTGTATGCAGTGCCCAAGCAGCGTCCTTTCGCCCAAAATGCCGTTGTACAGCAGGCGGTTCACGCTGCGGCAGCCGTAGTTCTTCATGGAATCGTAAACGTCGTTCATGCCCTCGCAAACGTGAATATGGAAGCCTGTGCGCCCGCCGTTTGCCTTAACGCATTTTTCAAACGTTTTATCGCCTATCGTGAAAAGCGCATGGCCGCCGAACATGGCCTTCAGCATGGAGTCGTTTTCGCGCTCGCAGTGATCTATAAAGCTCTTGTTCTCCTCAATGGATTCATCGCACTTCTTTTCCCCGTCGCGTTCGCTCACCTCATAGCACAGGCACGCGCGTATGCCAAGCGCCTTTGCCGCGTCGGCTATTGCAAAAAGGCTGCCCTCTATTTGGCAGAAGCTTGCATGATGATCGAATATGGTGGTGCAGCCGGTCTTTATGCAGTCTATTATGGTTGTGTATGCGCTGCGGCGCGTATCCTCAAGGGTAAGGCTGCGGTCTATTTTCCACCACATGCCGTCCAGCACCTCGTAAAAATTGGTGGGGTTATAGCCCGCTATGCTGAGACCCCGCGCAAGGGCGGAATATATGTGCGTATGCGCGTTTATGAACGCGGGCATTATAACGCCGCCCTTCGCGTCCACAAATTCCGCATCCGGGTATTTCAGGCGCATCTCTGCCGTTGTGCCTGTTTCCTTTATAAGCTCGTTTTCGGTAACTACCGCGCCGTTTTCATAGTATGGCTCGGCCGCGTTTCGGGTTATCAATCTGCCGTTTCCTATGATTATCATGCCAAAAAGCCTCCTTAAAAAGATGGTATATGGTTTTAATATTAAAAAAACGCTCGGCTGACAAGGCGTAAGCCCTGTTTTCTGCCCGCGCGCAAAGCACTCCCTTACAGCATTCCGTATGATGATTTTTCTTACGTTATTATAATATCATCCATGCGGCGCGATGACAAGAACAAAAGAAGCAAAATTCTTTTAGATAAACTAAATTTTATTTTGATATCGCCTTTGCAACGGAGTTATTGTATGATAAACTAATATATGCATACGCAGATATACTTGAACGGAGGCGATATGTAACAATGGACGATAAAACGCTTGATTTTGTAAAACGGCTGGCGAAGGCCATGGCGGCCCAGTTCGGCGGAAACTGCGAAGTGGTGGTGCACGATCTTAACACGGGCGATCCGGAGCGCACCATTGCCGCGATAGAAAACGGCCATGTGTCCCGCCGCCGCGTTGGCGACGGAAGCTCCCCGGTGGTGCTGGAAGCATTAAAGCGCAGGGGCGAGCATATGGAGGATGAGCTTGGCTACCATACCAAGACGAGCGACGGCAGAACGCTAAGATCAAGCACGGTATATATAAACGATGAAAACGGCGTGCCGGAGGGCATATTCTCAATAAATTACGACATGACGCCGTTCATGATGGCGCGCAGCGCCGTGGATTCCTTTATTGCGGACGATAAGGACGAGCGGGAGGCCCCGCAGATACCCACAAGCGTAAATGAGCTGCTGGACGAGCTTATTGAAAAATCCGTGCGGCTGGTGGGCAAGCCGGTTGCAATGATGAACAAGGAAGACAAGGTCCGCGCGATACGCTATCTTAACGACGCCGGCGCAATGCTCATCACCAAGAGCGGGGACAGGATAAGCAGCTACTTCGGCATAAGCAAATATACGCTGTATTCATATTTGGACAGCGGCAGCAAGGAATAATACCCCCTCACGGGGGGGCGCGAGAATATAAAAACGGAAAGGATGGACGAAGGAATGGACGTTTGCGCTGTAAAAAAGGCCGCGCAGGGCTACGAAAAAGAGATGACCCGCTTTTTGAGGGACCTTATAAGGATACCCGGCGAAAGCTCGGGCGAGGAAGGCGTTATCCACAGGATAGCCGAGGAGATGAAGGCGGTTGGCTTTGACAAGGTTGAAATAGACGGCCTTGGCAACGTGCTGGGCTACATGGGCGAAGGCGAAAGGCTCATAGCCTACGATGCGCATATAGACACGGTTGGCCTGGGCGAAATGAGCAACTGGAAATTCGACCCGTATGAAGGCTATGAAACCGAAACCGAAATAGGCGGACGCGGCGCGAGCGACCAGCTTGGCGGCATAGTAAGCTCCGTTTACGGCGCAAAGATAATGAAGGAGCTTGGCCTTATACCCCAAGGCACAAGGATACTTGTTACCGGCACCGTGCAGGAGGAGGACTGCGACGGCATGTGCTGGCAGTATATACACAATATTGACGGCATAACCCCCGAATTTGTTGTTATAACCGAGCCTACGGACGGCGGCGTTTACCGCGGCCACAGGGGCAGGATGGAAATCCGCGTGGACGTGCTGGGCGTAAGCTGCCACGGCAGCGCGCCGGAGCGCGGGGACAACGCCATTTATAAGATGGCGGATATATTGAAGGAGGTTGAGCAGCTTAACGAAAACGGCTGCACCGACGAATATGAAATAAAGGGCCTTGTAAAGATGCTGGAGCCGGAGTTCAACCCCGAGCATTATATGGACGCGCGCTTCCTTGGCCGCGGCACCATAACCACCAGCCAGATATTCTTCACCTCGCCCTCCCGCTGCGCGGTGGCGGACAGCTGCTCCGTATCGCTTGACCGCCGCATGACCGCAGGCGAAACATGGGACAGCTGCATACGCGAAATAGAGGCCCTGCCCGCGTGCAAAAAGCACAATGCAAAGGTCAGCATGTATATGTACAACCGCCCCAGCTGGACGGGGGAGATATACGAAACCGAATGCTATTTCCCCACATGGATAAATAAGGAAACCGCGCCGCACGTTCAGGCCGTGGCCGATGCGCATAAGGCGCTCTATGGCGAAAAGCGCTGCGGCGACAAAACCGCCATGGCAAAGCGCGAAAGGCCGCTGATAGACAAATGGACGTTTTCCACCAACGGCGTGAGCATACAGGGCCGCTACGGCATACCCTGCGTGGGCTTCGGCCCGGGCGCGGAGAGTCAGGCGCATGCTCCCAACGAGATGACGTGGAAAGAGGATTTGGTACACTGCGCGGCAATATACGCGCTGGTTCCCGGCCTTTACAAGGGCAAGGGGGACGAGGACGCGACCGAGTTCCGCGCCACCCTTACGGATAACGACATAAAGTAATACTTCACCATAAAGGAGACGAAAATGAGCAACGTAAAGCAGTTTACGGACGTTATAAGCCAGCTTAAGCTTGACAAAATGTACGAAGGCGACTTTTTCCTTACATGGGAAAAGAGCTTTGACGAGATAAAGGGCGTTTTCGCCGTTGCGGACGCGCTGAGGCACCTGAGGGAGAACAACATTTCCGCCAAGATATTCGACAGCGGCTTGGGCATAAGCCTTTTCAGGGATAATTCTACCCGCACCCGCTTCTCCTTCGCATCGGCCTGCAACCTGCTTGGCCTTGAGGTACAGGATTTGGACGAGGGCAAGAGCCAGATTGCCCACGGCGAAACCGTGCGCGAAACCGCCAACATGATATCCTTCATGGCGGACGTTATAGGCATACGCGACGATATGTACATAGGCAAGGGCAACACATATATGCACAACGTTGTGAACGCCGTTACCGAAGGCCACCGCGACGGCGTGCTTGAGCAGAAGCCCACGCTGGTCAATCTGCAGTGCGACATTGACCACCCCACGCAGGTGATGGCGGATACGCTGCACCTTATTCACGAATTCGGCGGGATAGAGAATCTGAAGGGCAAAAAGGTTGCCATGACATGGGCATACAGCCCCAGCTACGGCAAGCCCCTTTCCGTTCCGCAGGGCGTAATAGGCCTTATGAGCCGCTTCGGCATGGAGGTTTCCCTTGCGTATCCCGAAGGATACGAGGTCATGGACGACGTTGTGGAGCTTGCAAAGAGGCAGAGCGCCGAATCCGGCGGCAGCCTGAGCGTTTCCCACGACATGAAGGAAGCCTTCCGCGATGCGGACATAGTATATCCCAAAAGCTGGGCGCCGTTTAAGGCCATGGAGGAGCGCACGGAGCTTTATGGAAACGGCGACCTTGAGGGCATAAAGGCCCTTGAAAGGCGGCTGCTTGCCCAGAACGCCAACCACAAGGACTGGGAATGCACGGAAGAAATGATGAAGCTGACAAAGGGCGGAAAGGCGCTGTATCTGCACTGCCTGCCTGCGGACATAACCGGCGTATCCTGCGAGGCGGGCGAGGTTGCCGCCAGCGTGTTCGATCGCTACCGCGACCCGCTTTACAAGCAGGCCAGCTTCAAGCCGTACATTATAGCGGCCATGATATTCCTTGCCAAGGTGAAGGATCCCGCTGCAAAGCTGCTTGAGCTTGAGGCCAGGGGTACGCTCAGGCACAACGGATAAGGCAAAGGACTGAAGGATATGGGGGACGCTGCGGCGTTCCCCTGGTTTTTGTATATCGTCAACCCCTCAGTCAATCCGCCTTACGGCGATTG
>ERZ825384.408-NODE-408-length-56877-cov-7.562916_pt1 | contig 56877 bp, 61 predicted proteins | sample MGYA00519931_ERZ825384 | MGnify/ENA primary metagenome ERZ825384 (study PRJEB31778, sample SAMEA3449200) | human gut metagenome | biome: human gut; feature: human-associated habitat; material: faeces | place: United Kingdom | collected 2010/2012 ...
GCGGTTCTGAAAAAGTATCCGACGCCGCAGAAGCTTTCCAACGCACATCTGGATAAGCTGACGGAGCTGCTCTGGAACAGCAGCAACGGTCACTTTGGCGAGTGGAAGGCGCGCGAACTCAAAGAGCTTGCACGAAACAGCTTCGGCGTTGAAGACTGCGACGGTGCGTATTCCACGCTGATTCTCCTGATGCTCGACCAGATCCAGTCGCTCTCTGGGAAGGCAGACGCTCTGGAAAAAGAAATATCTCGACTGTTTCAGAGCTTTGATACGACGGTCACGACGATTCCCGGCGTTGGACCGATCATTGGAGCCGTCATTCTCAGCGAAGTCGGAGATATCTCCCGTTTTTCTTCTGCGGACAAGCTCGCAGCCTATATTGGCGTCGATCCGTCTGTCAACCAGTCCGGCGAGTTCCAGGCTGCGCACGCGCATATGTCCAAACGGGGCTCTCCGTATCTGCGCAGATGCATCTGGATGGCGTCTCAGGTCGCTGTACAGCGCGATCCCATGTTCCGCGCATATTACGAGAAGAAAGCCGCAGAAGGGCTCAAATACATGACGATCATCGGCCACGTGACGAGGAAAATGACCGCCGTGGTATTTGCCATTCTGCGTGACCATAAGGTCTATGAACCTGTTCTGCCGACCGCCGCATAGAAGCTTCACACCCATATCCGCCTGCTCACGCTCCGTGAGCCTGCATTGCCGCGCCCATTTCCAGCGGTGACCATTTCATTTCTTCTGCATTTTTATCCCTTGACAAATCCATAGCCGGCTGCTTCGCCGCTTGCGGCTTTGCTCTCTGTCCGAAATTGCCCGCAAGTGTCTTTCTTCTGTGCTTGGCGTCCCCGCAACGCTCCCGCACGGCGGCGCAACGTGCGCATTTTCGCTCCAAGCGAGTACGCGCCCGGCTGTGCCCGGAAAATCGGACACAGCCGCGACACGCGGCTCACGCGGGCGGACAGGCGTTTTTCTGCTGCGCCTGTTGGAACGCTTCCAACCGCTTTCGGATGCGTTCCTGCTCGCATTCCGCGTCAAGCTTTGCAAGCTTTTGCTCGTAAAACTGCTGGATGGAGAACTGAATGGGCAGGAGCGTGTACAGAAGGCTCCCGTTTTGTTTTCGACCATCCTGCGTGATGATGCTTGTGTGCTCCGTTTGAATGAGGCCGCGCTCGACCAGTTCTGTCACATATTTTCGCACGGTGTTCGGACTCATATTGACAGCGTTTCCAATCGTCCGGTAACTTGCGTGGCATTGATACGTCGTTCGATCTTCGATGTACATCAGATAGCTGTAGACTGCCAAGGCCCCCGGTGAGAGGCCGAGGGCGAAAACCTCATTCGGCAGAGGAAAGTAGTTTTTGATTGGATCGCGCGAGGTATAGTACTTATTCTTCATGCGCGCCTCCCGTCTGCCGCTCCACCCAGAGACGAAACTGCTCCTTCGGTACGACAAGCCGGCTGCCGATCCGCAGCGACGGAAAGCCGTCCTCATGCAGAAGTTCGTAGGCGCTTGACGGCGATACGCCCAGCGCGCGGGAGACAAGCTGCGCGTTTAGAAACAGCGGCAGCTCGTCAAAATTTTTGATGCTTGATGTGTTCAAAGTCCTTTTTACCTCCATATAATTTTAGAATTTTCGGAGAAAAAACTTGCGTTTCGGAGGCCCCTCTGTTAGACTGAACACAGTTGCAGTCCGTGTTTTCCGAAACGCGGCGCGCCGTCCGACTGTTGCAGCAGCCGGACGGCTTTTTTCTTTTCCTGTTACCATCCTCCATACCCGTTCCTGCCCTGCGGCCTTTTGTTGACGCACACAGCGTTGGCTTCGCCTCGGTACGCTGGCTGCTTTCGCAGCGTCGCGGCATACTTCCCCGGCGAGTATCGTCTTTGGAGATGGGTGTGAAATTTTCAAGGTACAGGGCAACTTTCCGTTGACAAGCTGTCTTCGCGGTGCTAGACTATGATAAAATAATTTAGACAGCTTTCCGGTTTTAGGGTAGCATAGAGCTGTATATTTGTCAAGACTATTGCATTTATAATTTACAATTAGTCCATATTTGAGGTGAGAGCTATGTGGTATGCGAAGATGTATTTCTCCGGTGAGAAGGAGTTCTTTGAAAATGATGCGTTCGGAATGCAGGGGCTGCCGTCCAAGCAGCTGGAACTTCCGTTTTTGGAAAGTCTACTGACGTTTCTGGAATTGGACGAAAAAGAAATCACGCCGATGCTGGAACGCATCAGCGTGAATTGGGAACGCTTCGTTGAGAGCCGCGCCCGCGAAGCGTATACAGCCGCGATGGTGGAGCTCGGTGTGCTGGCCGAGAAGCACATTTATCTTCGCCTTTTATATACGCGCAGCTTCGGCTGCTTTTCCGTAAATGGTTACGATCAAGCGGAAATTCAGGCGATTGCTTTGGACTTAAAGGAGTTTGTAACACAGTTTTCAGAGACAAGGAAGCAGGTTGAGAAGTTTTTGGAATGCGTGCTGGACGTGGATTCCGCCGGGCGTGAACCGCAGAAACAGGCGGCGAAAAACTATCATCACGACCAGCCTAGAGATCCGGAGCTGTTCCGATTTGAGCCGATTCCGCTGAGCTTTGAACCGGTCGAGCCGGGTCGCTGCGCGCCTGTTTTGTATTCCTCCGCCGTGCGGGACATGATCGACTATTCGCTGCGAAGCTGCGTCGAGCGCGGCGTGACCGTGCGCCGCTGCAAGAACTGCGGCCGCTGGTTCCCGCAGACCGGCCGTGTGAGCGCGGAGTACTGCGAGCGCCCGGTAAAGTACGGTGAGCAGCGCTGCCGCGAGATCGGCGCATTCCGTCAGTGGACAAAAAAGCAGACCGACGACCCCATCTTCAAGGCGTATCGCAAGGAGTATAAAAAGCGCTTCGCGTGGATCAAGGCCGGACGCATCACCGACGAGCAGTTTTATGCTTGGAGCGAGAAAGCCAGAGAAGAAAAGAAGAAATGCGACCGCGAGATCATCTCGCTGGAGGAATTCCAGCAGTGGCTCCGCGACTCCAAAATATGAAAATACGCTGCCGGTAAATGTGCCGGCAGCGTATTCTTTGTCTATAGCGGAGCAGGACCTGTGCTCCTAACACAATTGTTTACTTTTGAACGTTTTATTCAGTAACAGCTTTTTTCAAGACTTCGAAAGCGATTTTTATTTTTGCTGCCATCAGCTTTCTGCGTTCAATCAGGAAATCATCGTAAGACATATTCTCCCAACCGTGAGGCAAAGCGTTCTCTTCTTCCATAACACGAATCTGCTCATCAGACATTCCAGCGCAGATGATCGGATAATACACGGATGGCGCGTCGTCCAAAATATCCATATTGTCTTTCCAGTCGATGAGTGCATAGTTTGCCATTTGATTGATCTTAGCATCCGTGCAATTCAAAGACTTCAAATATGCTTTAGGGAATAGATGATGCTTCTCAAGAGATTTCCGATTACCATCCGTACCCGGTTCGAAGAGCTTGGATACAAAAAGGTTGCTTTTAGAGAAGAGAATCTTTGCGTTCATGATGTTCAGAGAAGCGACGTAAGCATTCCATGCATTGTTTCCCCGGCCAGAAACAGCCAAGCCTTCCGATCCAACAAGAGTAATGTCAAAGAAGTCATTCGTCAAGCGCTCATTGATTCTGGACAGAATAAACTCTTTGTATTCTGACAGTGTTTTGAGTCCCTTGATCGTGTTTAAGTGCTTTTCAACAGTAGACTCAAAGGGACCCGTATACAGCGAAACAAGCGATGCATAGAAAAACCATAGTGAGGTAAGATGCATATCTTCATTGTACGAAGCATGAAAACGATGCTTTGCAATTAGGTACAGCGCATAGGTATAGAATATCGCATTCCCAGATAGAATCATCTCACCAGACAGATATCCTGCATTCATGATGGCTTTGATGAACTCATGCCAGCTATGTACATCAAGAACATCTGGTAGTCTTTCCTTGAGGATATCGAACCGCGTTGTACGCAGGTTTTCGTCAACTGCGCCCTTTCTGTCAAAGTCTGCACCACGGAGCAGTTTATAACCGTATTTCAACCGTGCTCTGTCGAATGCATATGCCATTACAACTCGGATCACATCCTGTGCCGATACTGTGGTCAACGGGTTATAAGAGGTTGTTTTACCCTTGCACGGAGTGGTAGATTCTTTGCTGAACCGTTCGATCTCGCGCCGTCCTTCGTCCCAATACAGAGACAGCAGCGTAAGAATAAAGTCGTTCTGTTTTAAAGAAACACCGCCAGAGTTTACTCGCACAAATATCTCAGAAACATCCTCTTCTTCGGCGTTCGCTTTGATGTCGAATATCGGAAGCGTATGGCTCTTCAGGTTGAATACGGAGTTGATGCGCTCGGCGATTAAGCCCTGCTCCTCATCCGTGAGGGCATTCCCTTTTGCCGCGCGATGATCTCCGAGTTTGCGAATGAAGTCACCGATGAATTTAAAAGAATTCGTGGTAGTAAACAAATTGCTGATATTGTAAATCCACTCCGGATCATTCTTTGTGGCTTGACAACCAACTTCAAATTTATCTTGCAGGGGGCAATAAGAAATGATAATACTCTTTTCGTCAAACTTGGAATTTATGACTTTCTTGCCCTTCATAACAGCATAAAGCGAGGTCAGGCGCTGCTGTCCATCAATAATGACTTCTTTGGGTGAGGCGTAGCTATGGGCTTCGACACCGATGTGGATGCTCTTGTCAAGCGTCGGACACTCCCACAGCATAAGATACCCGATTGGATATCCACGCATCATAGAATCAAAAAGATCGCGTACCTTTGCGTCTTTCCATATGAACGGACGCTGCAATTCTGGAAGTCCAAGTGCTCCTGTGTCGATTTGTTCTATAAGCTGATTGACCGTCAGCGTTGTATTACTAAAAATTTCTTGCATAAATGCTCTCCATTCATTCCTGAAGAATGCAGTTGAAAGGCGGTTTCGAAGCATGGGTCCCGCACGTCGTTTCAGATATGTGCAGCTTCATTCTTTTCTCAATGCCCGGTACAATTCCTGTGCCATCGCTTCCTGAACCTTCTGGTAGAAGTCCGGATCGTTGAACAGCTTTACAAAGGAATCATTGTTATCCATGTAACATTGCGTCACAATTTTGCTAAACTTATCCGGGAACAGGGACTGCACAAACATTTCCGTACTGTTGTCTCTGGCGTATTTGCGGAATTTCACGACTTCGGGATCTTTCATGAACATCTGATAGATGCCCTCAATGATGACGCGGTCCGCATCGGTGAAATGTCCTTTGAAACGCTCGTTTACCTTGTCGATGATACTTTGAAGCGTATCTTTCTTTTTATTCGGAACATTCGGAGCGGTACTGCCGCTGGGCACAAAGGCAGGCGGTTTTTCATCCAGCACGATTGCGCCGCGGAAGGTTTCCGTAAGTGAGGCATATTCCAGTTTGATCTTGTCCTCAATACTGCCGATGTCCTCGCCGTCTGGTCGCGGAAGGAGCTGGATAAGATCACAGGTGTACTGATACTCGTTGAACAGATCACGGTCATGCAAACGCACCAGCTGCGTGACGAAAGAATATGCCTTATTGAACTTTCGTACATAATCACGAACTGCATATTGCTCTTCGCTGCTTAAATCCAGATATCTGGCGATGACAGGCTGGAACATCCCAGCCAATCTGCCAAGCGCTGCTACACTCTGGTTCCTGTCCGTCTGCGCCGCCATGAACTGATTGAAGGACTCCACATCTTCAAATCCGTAAAGCATAAAGTCGTGGATCTTGCTGCGGAGATCATAAACCATGTTCAGATCCGTGCTTCCTTCCAGCGTTGCCGTCCCGTAAAACGGCAGGAAGGACGCCTTGATATCTTCCTCTGTATTTTCAAAGTCCAAGACGAACGTGCTGTTTTTGCCTGGATAGGTACGGTTCAGGCGGGACAGCGTCTGCACTGCCGTTACGTCCTGCAGCTTCTTGTCCACATACATGGTGTGGAGCAGCGGTTCGTCAAAGCCGGTCTGATACTTGTTCGCAACGACCAGAATGTTATATTGGCTGCTGTGGAATGCTTTGCGGAACTGTTTGTCGGTAGTAATGTATTTGCCGTTTCCGTCCAGATTCATAGTGGATTCGGTGAACGGCTTCTCCCTCGGGTAATCTGCCAGCGTCACCTCGCCGGAGAACGCGACCATCACATCGCAGCCGACGCATTGGTCGGCATGATCGGCGAGATATTTCTTGATCGCGAGATAATAGCGAACTGCGTTTGCACGGCTGTCCGCCACGACCATGGCTTTGCCCTTGCCGCCGATCTGATAGCGGCAGTTTTGGAGGAAGTTGGTCATGATCATCTCTGTTTTCTGCGCAATGGTATAGCCATGCTGCTTGTAGTATTTGAACAGCGCACGAGATGCCTGCCCCTCGATCAGCTCCGGGTTGTCCTCGGATACGCGGATGAGTTTGAATGCTTCTTTGATCGTGGTATAGTTGGAGAGCACGTCCAGAATATATCCTTCTTCAATGGCCTGCTGCATGGAATACACATGGAATGCTTCTTTGACTGGTTTACCCTTCGGCGTCATGCCGACCACGTTTCCGAAAGATTCGATGGTCTTTTTCTTCGGCGTTGCGGTGAACGCGAAGAAAGACTGATTCTCATGCCGCCCCTGACCGATGACCGCATTGATATATTCGTCGGTCAGATCCACTTCGTCCTCTTCAACGCCTGCTTCCTCTGCATACGCCCTGACGGCAGCGCCAATATCGATCAGACTGCGGCGCAGCGCCTTTGCGCTTTCACCGTTCTGCCCCTGATGCGCTTCGTCAACGATGATGGCAAATCTCCGCCCGCTGAATTTCTCCATATCCTTCTTGGCAAAGAGAAATTTCTGAATGGTGCAGATAATGATACGTTTCTTATCATTGATGGCTTCCGCGAGACTGTGGGAGTTCTTTTTATCGTCGATTGCCTCAACCAGACCGACCTGATGCTCAAAGCTGTTGATGGTGTCCTGCAATTGGTTGTCCAGTACCACGCGGTTCGTGACCACGATCACGGAGTTGAACAGGCCGTTGCCGTCAGCGTCGTGGACGGAGGCGAGGCGGTACGCAGTCCATGCAATCGAATTGGACTTCCCGGAGCCCGCCGAATGCTGGATCAGATAGTTTTTGCCCGCGCCGTTCCGTCGCACGTCTGCCATAAGCTTCCGCACCACATCGTACTGATGGTAGCGTGGGAAGATCATTTTCTCCTTTGTGATCATTCGGCTGACACCGTTTTTCACCATTTCTTCTTTTTCCTTCACGAAGGAAATAAAGCGGTGAATCAAGTCCAGCAGGCTGTCCCGCTGCAAGACTTCTTCCCACAGATAGCTTGTGGCATAGCCGTTCGGATTTTGCGGATTACCCGCGCCGCCGGTCACACCTGCGCCGTTGGAACCCTGATTGAACGGCAGAAAACGGGTGTTGCTGTCCGCAAGCTGCGTCGTCATCCATACCTCGTAGAGATCAACGGCAAAATAGACCAGAAACCGGTGATTCAGACGGAACGCGAACTCTTTGGAGCTGCGATCATTCTTATATTGGTTGATCGCGCAGATATAGTCCTGCCCGGTAAACTGATTCTTGAGCTCCAACGCCACGACAGGAATGCCGTTTACGGACAGCGCCATGTCGATGGTGTTGGTATTGGCAGTCGAATACCGGAACTGGCGGGTACAAGCAAGGATATTTGCCTCGTAGCGTTCTACGGCAACCGGGTTCAGGTCGGATTCCGGTTTGAAAAAGCAGACCTTCAGCTTGCAGCCCATATCCTCGATGCCATTGCGGAGAACATACAGAAGCCCCTGATTGGAGATGGCCTTTTCCAGTCGATGATACAGCTTGTCAACAGCCTGAACGCCATAATACTTCGTGTATCTGGCCCATTCCTTCGGCTGCGTTCTGGCGATGAATTCGCAGAGAACGTCCATGTAGATGCACTTGGAAACATCGTGCTGGCGGGTATGTACCCAGTTCCCCTCGGCATCCTGCCCGCAGAATTGCGTGTAACCACCTGCCGGAGAAATCAGGAAGGATTCGATATCCCGTTCAAACCGCTTTTCGGTTTTGTCCATGGTGATTCACCTCATCTGTTTTTATTGCACTTTTCGCTGACAATCACATCGAAAAGCGGTTGTGGAATAAAGCAATGATGATACGCTTGCTCCATAATCTTCGTATTCTTATCTATGATGAATTTCGTCTCACTGAGCAGGAGCTTTCTTCCGTCATACTCGTCGTAAAGAACGCCCATGATGCCCCGTTTATTGTATATCGCTACCGCAATTTCTGGGCTTAATGGATAAAAAATACACGTTGTGGGATTAGCAAGACCATTTGCAAATAAACCGATTTCCGCTTTCCCGATTCCCTCCACAAGGACAGGGTTATCGCTTGTAAGAAAGGGCATATGGCCTTGTTGTGTGTTGATATATACTAGCCAAAGTCCATCTTGCAGGATCTTGCAGTATCGTTCAAAGTTTTCAGGAGCAAACGTGTGATTTAGAATCACTTCTTTCTGATACTGTTCAGGCAATTCTACACGCATTAACCGCTCCCTGTATTTCTCAAGAATGGATTCTGGTAAAGTCAAAAGCGCTTGTTCCTTCGCCTGTGCTGATACCCTTGGATATATGTGCTTTTTTACATAGTCAATACTTTTGGGAATACGCATCAGTTGAGCAACAATTATTTTCGATAGCATCTCTTTATCGTGTCCAGAGAGGGCAATTGCTTTTTCCGAAGACAATGTTATTTGGGCAATAATATTCTCCATATCATGCCCGCACAAGGCATCAATTTCTCTTGCAAAGAAATGCTCCCAATATTTTGGGTCGTCCTTATCTGTCACATCGTAGTAATTCTTGATGTATCCGACATTCGTAGTTGAATCCATAAAGAATTTTACTTCATCTTTTTTGACAATACGCGTTCCAATCATGGTCCGCTTGCCATCTGAGACGCCGAATCTATCTAGATACCGTTTGGGGACAATATGCTGGTCAGTATAATCATTTCCCATTAAATCACTTCCCGCTTTCCGGTCACATACTCGTAGATAAGGGAACGCTTGTACTGCTCCAGTTTTTCAATCTTTGCCTGCTTAATGGCAATCAAACGATCCACCGCAGAGAGCTTGCTATTCAAGGCGTCAAGGATCGCCTGCTGTTCTTCCAATGGTGGCACTGGGAACATGATATTAAAGAAATCTTTCGGATAAAGGCGCAGTCTGGAAGCCCGGATTCCCGTTGAAAGAGAATCATACTCCTGCACCAACATAGGTGCGCGTAACAGGTGATCTAAGTATCGGGGGGCAAAGTTATTGCTTCGCTGACGATAAACATTATAAGATGGGCTAACGACACCACGATATTCAGAAACACCGATAGCACCTGCCCACAGCCACATGGTATTCGCCGCAATATCGCCAATCTCACAGATTTTATATCCCTCTAACGAAAGTGCTTCAAACATCGTTACATTTTTCTGTGATCTAGGAGTGATACCTGTGTATTGAGAAACAGTCAACAGTTCTTCACTTCCGTCAGCAGATCTGGCGTCGGTTTCTTTGAACAAAGCCTTTCCGCGCTGAATTTTCCAATGCGCCGGAATTTCTCCAATCCACTCAACGCCGCTATCCTTCATCGGTACAGTCGGGTCAAGGCCTTTGGTGACAACCTCGGTGATCAAGCTCTGCTTGTAGGCTTTCAGCTTCTCAATCTGAGTCTTGATATTGGTTGTGAGTGTATCGACATTTGCGCATATAGTATCAAGACTTTCTCCTATTTGTTTCTGTATCTTTCCGTCTGGATAAGGTATGAGAAGTGTCCCTATATCGGAAGCATTAAGAGCGCTTCTTACTCCATCACCACCCAAATTATTGAAAACGCAATTATAATACATCCCCATTAAAAAGTAGTAAATAAACCTTGGGTACTGCGTATTATTCTTGGGACGAAATCTGATATATGCTGGTGACACTAGCCCTGTATATGGAGATAAACCAACCCGACTTGTACTTATATTTTGTAAATCGATCATTTTAAAAACAAAGTCATTTTCATGAAGGACTTGATATGTGTCAAATTCTTTGGGTTGAAGTCCATCAGAATCATTTTTGGGCCGTTGGACAACACCATTCAGCGTAAGTGCAAGTCTTTGATACTCTATCGATTTTTCTCCAGCAATTTCTTTTGAGTTTTTGTATTTATCTTTGAATCGAATCAGCGACCACTCTTCTGGGATCTCGCCAATCCATGCCACGCCGCTATCCCTCATCTCACGCATTGCCAAACAACTCCTTCATCAGCGCGGCTTCCTCTGATTCGATTTCTTTGATCTCCGCGAAAATTTCATCTGAGGGGGTGGGCGGGACAAATTTATAGAACAGCCGGGTAAACGGCACTTCATAGCCAATTTTGTCCTTGGCATGATCAATGTAGGCCAGCTGATTATACGGCAGGACGTTCTTCTCCATATAGGCGTCGATATTCTCTGAGAGCGGGATGATCTCCATGTCCGTCGCGCCCTTGACCGGCTGCTTTTTACCCTTTTTCAAAATTGGCTTGCCCTGCTCGTCCGTCTGTGCCGTTTCCACGGTCACTTTTGTAAAGCCAAAGAAGCGGTTGTCGAACACCTTGGACTCCACGACCAGGCCATTGTCTTCACAGGTTTCATCTGCAAAGCCCTCGTATGCGCGGAGGATCAGCCGGATGCAGGCGTCATCCAGATCGACACGCTTGTTGCCGATATTCTTGCGGCGCTTGACATAGCACTTGCTGGCGTCGATCAGCTGAACTCTGCCGCTGCGCTGCATGGTCTTGCCCTTTGTCAGCACCCAGATGTAGGTCGATATCCCCGTGTTGTAAAACAGATCCGTCGGCATCTGGATAATGGCTTCCACCAGATCGCCCTCGATCACATATCGGCGGATCTCCGACGCGCCGCTTCCGGCGTCGCCGGTAAAGAGGGACGAGCCGTTCTGAATAATCGCCATTCTTCCGGAACCGGTTTTCAGCTTTCGCACGCCGTTCAGTAGAAACAGCATCTGCCCATCAGAGATTGCGGGCAGGCCGGGACCAAAACGTCCGTCAAAGCCACGCTTAGCTTCGCTTTCCACCTGCGTCTTTTCACGTTTCCAGTCAATGCCGAACGGCGGATTGGAAATGATATAGTCAAATTCGTAGCCGGAGAACGCGTCGTCGCTCAGCGTGTCGCCGTACTTCATGCCGGATGCGTTGCCGCCCTTGATGAGCATATCTGCCTTTGCGATGGCGTAGGTCTCGGGGTTGAACTCCTGCCCAAAGCAGGTGAGCGTGGCGTCCGCGCTGATCGCCTGTAGGCGCTCGTTCAGACAGCCCAGCATCTGGGATGTACCCATTGCCATATCATAAGCGGTTTTGGTGCAGCCCTCCGCCGTGATCTCCGCCTTTTCAGGCGCGACCAGCAGCTCGGCCATCAGATAGATGATATCCCGGCTGGTGAAATGCGCGCCGGCCTGCTCGTCATAGGACTCGGAGAATTTCCGGATCAGTTCTTCAAAGATATAGCCCATGTCGGCGGAGGTGATCTTCTCTGGGGACATATCGGCCTTTGTAGAGTTGAACTCCTGCAAAGTCACAAACAGCACACCGCCCTTGACCATCAGCTTGACTGTATTGGCAAAGTCGAAATTCTCAATGATGTCCTTGACATTGGAGGAAAATCCTCGCAAATAGGCTTCAAAATTCGTTTCCACATTGTCCGGGTCTGAGATCAGCTTTGCAAAATCATAGTTACTGGTATTATAGAAATCGAAGCCGGAAACACGGCACAGAATACCGTCACGGGCAGCGCCTTCGACGTGCTGCGTGTCCAGCTTTTTCGCCATCTCCACAACAGCGGCCTTGGTAGGCATCAAGGCGTCGTCAAAACGCTTCAATACCGTCATCGGAAGAATCACCTTACCGTACTCATGCGGCTTGAACAACCCCACCAGATGGGTTGCAATTTCCCAGATCAGATTGGCCTTTGCCTGTATATTTGCGTTCGTCTGCTTTTGCAGCTCGTTCATAGACATAGTTGTTTCCTCGCAATAACTGTCGTTGTTCAGTGAGCGTTTTGTTGATTTCATTGTACCAGCTTCGACTGGGAAATGCAAGAAATCAATAAAAACGAGCAGTTTTCAGGTTGAATTTCTAATGATATTCACTTCGTATCTCTTACGCTCCAAAAGACCAGTTGAGCCTTTCTCGTTTCTCTGCTACAATAAAAGAAAACATAGCGGAGGTTTTCCCATGATCCGTGAAATCTGCAAAGATGAATTCTTTTTATCTCAAAAGTCAGAACCTGCCACGGCTGACGATTTGGCAATCGTGCAGGATTTATTGGACACGCTGGCCGCGCACAAGGGTGGCTGCGTGGGCATGGCGGCGAATATGATTGGCGTCAACAAGCGCATCATCGCGTTCGACAACATTGGTACATACATGGTCATGTTCAATCCCGTGATCGTCAAAAAATCCGCGCCCTATGACGCGGAGGAGGGCTGCCTGTCCCTGACCGGCACGCGGAAAACAAAGCGTTATCAGACCATCAAGGTGCAGTGGCAGAATGAGCAGTTCCAGACGCGCATTAAAACGTTCACCGGCTGGGCGGCGCAGATCATTCAGCATGAAATTGACCATTGTGAGGGGATTTTGATATGATTTTATACTTTTCCGGCACCGGAAACAGCAAATATGTTGCCAAACGAATAGCAGACGCGCTTGGCGATGCGCTTGTGAATCTGAACGACCGCATCAAGGCTTCCGACACTTCTTCCGTTGAAACCGGCGAACGGGTTATTATCGTCACGCCAACTTACGCTTGGCGCATTCCGCGCGTCGTGTGCGACTGGCTTCGGAAAACGGAACTGCGCGGCGCAAAGCGGTCATGGTTCGTCATGACCTGCGGCAGCGAGATCGGCAACGCCGACAAGTACAATCGCGAACTTTGCGCGGAAAAGGCGATTTCCTGCATGGGCACGGCGCAGATCGTCATGCCGGAGAACTACATTGCGATGTTCTCCGCGCCCCAAGCTGACGAAGCGCGCAAAATCGTCGCCAAGGCCGAGCCTAGCATTGACCGAGCTATTGCGGCGATTCAAAGCAATCAGCCATTCGCGCCGACGCGGAACAACCTCTACGACCGCTTTATGAGCGGTCCGGTCAACCCGATTTTCTACAAATTTTTTGTGAAAGCGGATGCTTTTACCGTATCGGATGCCTGCATTGGCTGCGGGCAGTGTGCGAAGCGCTGTCCGATGAACAACGTCACGCTGAAAGACGGCAAGCCGGTTTGGGGCAAAGCTTGCACCCACTGCATGGCGTGCATCTGTTACTGCCCGGTCAGCGCGATCGAGTACGGCAAAAAGAGCGTCGGCCAGCCGAGGTATCACTTTGAGGCGCTGTGAGAAAAACAGGAGGAACTACACTATGAGCGCATGCATCTTTTTTGCCGCCGATTTTAATTTGCCTGAGAAAGAACGGCCTGACGGCAGCATACTGGAAATCGATTTCGAGCGCGGCATGGTTTCGGACGGAAACGCGGATGACGATTATGGACTGTATGCTTTTACAGACTTCGATGGTCACACTGAACTTCCGTATGCTGTTTCTCTGGAATGGAGCGGCTTCACGCCGGGACGTGCGGAGCATCTCATCGAATATATCCGCGCCGCGCTGGAACATTGTGACCGCATAGAGCTCTGGCACGTCTGGCTGACTGGTTTTTGTGAATACGACGAACGCCCATACCGCAAAACAATGACAGTTCCTATCTGTGACTTAACGATTGATGACATTAAAACGGTCTGTGAGTTTGATGTTTGGCCGAGCGATAAAGCCAGGCCGACAGATGTCTGTCTCGTCATAACACACGAACGATAATCTCAGGAGCTGCATATGAATCGTGAAGAATTAGAAGCCTATATTCTGAACCACTACGCTACTCTACCGGACTATCCGTGGGCGGACACACCGCGCGCCGCCGTATTCCGTCATACAGACAACCAAAAATGGTTTGCGCTGCTCATGGAAGTGCCGCGGGACAAGCTGGGGCTTCCGGGAACAGAGATGCTCGATATCGTCAACTTCAAGTGCGATCCGATTTTGATCTCGTCACTTCGCGGCGAAACCGGAATTTTCCCGGCTTACCACATGAACAAAGCCAGCTGGATCACAGCTGCACTGGACGGCAGCGTCTCAGTGGAAACGATCGAGTTGCTGTTGGACGTGAGCTATGAGCTGACCAAGCCCAAGATTCGCAGGAAAACGGCAAACAGGAAGGAGAACGGATAACCATTCCCATTCCTGTTTTTTGTGTATTAGACTGTAACCTGCTCCCGCAGAAAGCGCCGGAGCTTCTCCAAATCCGGATCGCAGAGCAGCGTCAGGATCTCCACCAGCTTTTCCGGCGCTAAATTCCACCACTGATAGCGCAGCAGCAGGTCTTTCAGTTCCGCGTCGAAGCGTTCCTTGATGAACCTTGCCGGGTTCCCGCCGTAAACAGTGTATGCCGGAACATCCTTCACCACCACGGAATAGGCGGCGATGATCGCGCCGTCGCCGATCTTCACGCCGGGCATGACGATGCTCTCGCGCCCGATCCACACGTCGCTGCCGATGATCGTGTCGCCCTTGTGCGGAAGCTGCGCCATGTGCGGCGGCGTGTTTTCTGTCCAAGCGCCGCCAAAGACGTTGAATGGATACGTCGTGGCGCTGCTGATGCGGTGGTTCGCCGGGCTCATGATGAACTTCGTGCCGGACGCGATCTGACAGAACTTGCCGATCACAAGATGATCACCGAACTCCGGGTAGTTGAACACCACATTGTTCCGCTCGAACCCGGTCGGATCGACCGCGTCGTCATAATAGGTGTAGTCGCCGACCGAGATATTCGGCGCGGTGACGACGTTCTTGATGAAGCAGGAGGTTTTGTATTCATTCGGAAAGACCGCATTCGGGTCAGGAATATTCATCATTATTTTGCCCTTTCTGGCTGTTTTTCCATCACAAAATTCGTGAGCGCAACGCCGTGGCGGATCACTTCCTGTTTGCGCACGACATGGTATCCGCGATGCTGGAAAAACAGCTTTGCCGTGATGGAAGCGTGTGTCGTGAATGTCTTTCCAGCCGCGAAGCGCTCCAATTCGTCGCAGATCGCAGATGCAATACCTTGCCCCTGATAGTCCTTATGGACATACAGCCTGTCCAGATAGCCGGTCTCATCCATGTCCCCAAAGCCGACAATCTTGCCGCTTTCTGTCGCAACGATCGTCCTGTGCGCCCGGAAAGACGCATCCCACGCCTGCAAATCAACCTCTCCGGTTGCCCACGCATCCAGTTGCTCTTTTGTGTAATCTTTTGCATTCACGCTGTGAACGGTCTGGTAAAAGAGTTCTGCCAACTGTGCGCAGTCGGAAGGCGTGTATTTTCGAAGCTGCATAGTCTGTCCTCACGAAACTTGATTTGTTTCATTATAACAAATTATTGTGCGAAACACAATCGCAGCAATTGCTACAAGCAAGGGCGACCCATATATCTTGATTTCTGAAACGCTTTTACAGGAAACGTATTGTTCCAAAGTTGGTGTAGAATTGATAGTGGTGTGCAAACCTTGTAGGCACTCCTATTCACCAATCGATTTGATTGACAATCTGTAATAATAACAATTTAGTTGATAAACATTGCTGAAAGAAGAGTAACGTTATACTTTCCTACATTGATTTAATTAACGTTCATATTATGAATTAACATTGACTAGTCTATAGGATGATGTGCCTGTTGATATTCATTATGGGCTGCAAGCAGACTCTCACCGATCCGCTGGGCGAGTAAAACTGGAACTGCATTTCCTATTTGCTTTCCAATTTCCTGCATGCTCCCCTCGAACACATAATCGTCCGGAAAGGATTGTAATGCCGCAGCTTCCCTTAAAGATATCGCACGGTTTTGCTCTGGATGGCCAAAGCGTCCATTTGAAATACTAAAGCACTTTGATGTAAGCGTTGGTGAGACATTATTCCATGCCATACGACCGTAGACATCGGTATGCCCGGTATGTCCATTTGCATGGCAGTCTAGCACCAAATTGGCTGGCCAGTCAACACGGCCTCCGCCATCGTGGGGTGTAGCTATTATTCTTCGTAAATTTGTAGCTGATAATCCTGCTGCTCGATGGTTTGCAACTTCCTCATTTGTTTGCCCTGCTTCAATAGCTGGAAAAGCATGTATTGCATCACGCACAGTAACAAACGGCAGAAGACCATCTCCATGAGTTGCCTCAGGGAATACCGGAATAATAGTTCTTGAAGCAATTAGGATTAACCTTCTCCGATTTTGAGGAACCCCAAAATTTTTTGCATTTAGAATTCGGTATTCATAATCGAATCCCAAACGGGTTAATCTGTCTATAAAACGATTAAACACACCCGCTCCACGCTGTTCAATTCCTGGAACATTTTCAATTAATACATGAGCTGGCATTAATTCCTCTACAACGCGTCCAAACTCATCCAGTAGGTTAATTGCAATATGTTCGTGATTTGAATGTCTCTGACTGCTAAACGGTTGACAAGGTGCGCATCCTACCAGAAGTAAATTATCATTGTCAGCTAATAACGGGTATTCTTCTAACAGTTGCCGACCCGTTATTTGTGAAATATCGCGATTCAAGTAGGGAATATGATTGTTATTTTCGTAGGTCGCTTGGCAGGCTGGGTTTAAATCCACGCCAAAAAGGACTTGAATTCCAGCGTTTCTTAATCCTTTAGTCATTCCGCCGCCGCCGCAAAAAAAGTCAACCGCATTCATGGTATTAGTATTCCTTTCGCCCAGTCAATAGTATCTCTTACTGGCATTCCAGGCCGACAGGAATTAATCATATGGGCCCATACAACTTGTTCTCTAAAAGGACTTGCAACGGAAGCAACTCTATAATAACGGTGTTTTTCTTTATCAAAGGCCTCCAATGTAGGTGCAATCTCTGCCTGTATTACAAAATCCAAATCTTTCAAATCAAGTGTCATATAGGGGAGCACATGAGGTAATTCAGGTAACGCAACAAACGCTTTATTGTAGCCATATTGCAATTCCTTTACGACGCGTGCTACTTTTTCTTTTCCTTTGCTGGAATCAATGCTCTGACCATCTGCCAATCTCTGTTCTGTGAAACGTCCCTTATTACAGCAATGACTAACCAAAACTTTAAAGCCATGTTCAGCGTGATTTACCATATCACAGCTTGGAGTGAGTACAACACAGTATTCAGAAGGAATGCCAGGTTGCGATTGGTCAGCTTCTTCGCTATATATGCGTAACACATCGGCAACCAGCAAGTTGTTCATCATTGGTGGATAAACATACTGTATCCAAGTAGGTGGCTGTTCGCCAACCTCAGCCTGCTCAAAATACTGAATGGTTCGTCGAGACAGCATGAAAGAAACAATTTCTGGAGACGGAAAGGCTGTCATTTTCTGAAAGACATCCAGTACCTTTGCAGATTCGATTAATGCTTCGTTCATGGAATGACGCATCCGAGAAAGTGCAAGTGCAGAGTCCCTCCATGTGTCTATTTTTTCGGCAAGTTTGGAATCATCATCGCCTTTACGAGTGAAGTCAATAAGTCTGTGTTTTAACAGAATATCTTCCAAAACAGTTGATAAGTCGTGCGCAGAAAATACTATAACAGGTCTAAATTCATTAGCTACAATGCGTTCAAGTATCGGTCTCCCCGCTTCTGCATCTTCTTCATCAAACATCCAATCCATAACTACGACATCTGGATCAAAGGCATAGATGCGTTCTTCAGCAGCATCAAATGATGAAACTATATATTTCCATTCACGATCGCAAATTGCATCAATTAAACCCTGAATGGTACTAACATTATCCTCGATCATCAGCACCTTCATTGCGACTCCCCCGTTTCATTGGCACATCAAAAACAAATGTTGCTCCATGTAAGTTTCCTGGATATCTAAGTCCAGCTTTTCCATTGTACGCATTCACAAGTTCGGTTACTATCACAAGCCCCATACCAACGCCTTTAGGTTTAGCTGTTATTCCTGGTGTGAATATTTTTTCTGCATTTTCAGGCTCTACACCTAAACCTGTATCACTTACGACTATTGTAATTCTTCCATTCTTACCATTCTCGGTTTCTATAACAATGCGTTTATCGTCGGTCTTAGATTCTTTTATCCAATAGCAAGCATTATCAAAAGGATTAATGAGAATAGTCTGTAATTCACCCTCATTCATTTGAACAACAACATCATTTTCAATACTGTAAATAAACTGAATGTCACTACTTATTTTTTTTGCCTTAATCAATCTGACACTGTTTTGAACACAGTTAAGCAAATTGCAATAGTTGGATTTTTTTCGTAAATCCCTTCGATACAAAGGAGTAAAGCTGTCGGTAACTTCTAAAAGGCGCTTATGACTGCGATTGGCATCCTCGAGGTATCTCGTGGTGCGTTCGTCAAAACTTGAAACATACCCTTCTGCTTTGTTCAAAAATCTTTTAATTGCAGTCATTCCGGTTAGAATCTCGTGCATAATAACCACTGCTACAGATCCCAACGAAGCCGTCTGACCGTAATAAACTAGACGTTCATTCAGTTTGGTAAGCTGTCGTTCATTTTGCACATCATACTCTTGAACTCGTTCTAAGATAGCCTCATTTGATCTTCCTTCATTTATTGCTTGTTCAATATCTTGAACAAGCGTTTTAGAGGATAGCGGAGATATGATGTCTGTCAATGTTGCTTTAGGGGTATCCTCATTTTTCTCTTTGCTGCGTTCATTTTGAAGAATGCTGATAATAGCGATTATGACATCGGTGAACTGACGATACTCCGAAGTGTCTGCTAACTTTTCTCTGTCCGTAGTATCCTTTATTCCAGGGTTGTCATCGCTAGATATATTAATGATTCCAACAATTTGACTGGTGCTTAATCTGTCGCCAACACGACTAATACGTTTGGCATCCAAACCTAACCAGTCGCGCGAAGACTCCGATTTCGGCAAAACGAGAATATGATCTCGATATACAGAAATACCCTTGTACTGAGAAATATTGCTTCTTATTTTGCTCTTTTCAATTTTAAACCGGCCTTTTAACGATTCCATGCTGCTAGAATCTAAGTCCCACGCTCTTATCTCAAAGCTAAATGGACCACAAGAAAATGGCTCGTTTGCAATTTTTCCATAGTTTTCTGAATTCCAAGAAATGCTTCCTTCTTCTTGACGTTTTTTCGCACCAGAATCGTGATAATATGTCCATGAAACAATTCCATCGTCCTTCACGGTTCCCGCAATTTTATAAATTGGGCGATTGATAAATTCATTTGGCTTAATTTTTACCGCGTCCTGAGTGTATTTTGACCTTACAAATATTGAAAAGTCATTTACCTGCTCGAATGGATTAATAAGGCGTGCCAACTCGGAAATCAAATTATTGATAGCCTGCTCGTCCCATTCTGTCCGCAGGCTTCTAATCGTAATCGTCGTTCCCGTCTTGTTCTCATTAGATGAGAACACATTGTCTGGCCTATAGGAAAGATCAATAGCACAATCGTTAATAGTTGACGCTTGCTCAAAAGAGCGCCAGTCAAAAAAAGCATCAATGCATTTATCATCCTTATGCTTCGTTGTAATATGCATTTCGTGGCCCAATCGTGCGGCAGAAAATCTCCCTAGTCCTTTATTTCCAGAAACCGTTCTAGTACGTTCTATCGTTTGAATTTTCCCTTCATCGTCCACGATTTTAAAAGTTCGCGAAATATACGGTCGAGCTTTTTTATAAAACGTTGCGATTGTCGCCCAAGCATTTTCGATAGTATCTTTTGTCATACCGCAACCATCGTCAGTAATGCTGATAAACGGTATCCCGCGCTTATCAAAACCAAATTCAATTTCCACTTTTAACGCATAAGCATCATAGCTGTTTTTAACCAGCTCAATCATAGCAATATTCTCGTTTGTAATTAAGTCCTCGCCAAATGCAGAAAACGCACGAGGATGTATTTTTATCGGTACTTTTATGGATTCAGACATGCTTATTCTCCTTTTCAGCATCTTATAAAGCGAGGTAATATGGTGACAGTCTCGGTATTAGCATCAATAAATGATCTAACTATTACATTAGGCAATTTCTGGTCGCCACTTAATCTCTACGACTATATAGCTTATAAATTAAAGCCGTACTTAAATCTGCGGGTTTTTAATTATTATGATTTTGACAAGTTTTTATTGCCAATTGACGGACGCTCTATGCCCGCATGCCTAAAACAAGAAATTTACAATCTTTTCAAACAACAGATGTCAACAATCGAAATCATGAAAGCCGAGCTTAAATTCATTAACTCGTTAGAAGAATTGCGTAAAAGCAAAACAGGTGTTGAGTTACTGGAATTATTCGCTGGGAAATTTACAAAAAAGTCTTCTTTTTACAACTTGGCTAATGGGAGTGCTTATATTGATTTGTCTACTATAAAATCAATTCATACTGCTCCAGAAAAATATATTCTTACAAAGATCAACCTTTACCAATAACTAATCGCGACCAATTCAGTATATATTAGGGCAAATGATCCGTAATCCTTTGCAGTGCACTCTCGTAATTTTTTCTTTTAAGTTCACACTCCCATATTCGTACTACAGTCCATCCGCGATTTTCAAAAAGCTCAGTTATTTCTTGATCATGCTTAATATTTCGGTCCCGCTTTTTTTGCCAAAATTCTTTATTTGTCGCCGGGTATGTATTCCGACAATCATGTCCGTGCCAAAAACAACCGTCTACAAAAACTGCTACACGCCATTTTAGAAATACAAAGTCTGGATGACCTTTAACGGGATAATTTCGTTTCCAGCCTGTAACATTGTTTTGTTTAAATATTTCAATCAATCGGATTTCTGTAGTCTTGTTTCTCTTCGATTTAATTTGTCGCATAACATCAGATCTCTTTTGAGAATCAAAAACATCCGCCATACTATCTCTCCTTGCCTCAAACTCAATGCGATGATTGAACTTGGTTTTACCTCCAGAATGATCTGATTATATTTCTCAATGATACCGTTGATTTCTGCATTTCGCTTGTCCCCGTTGTATGGAGATGTGCTTATCCACATTGAAAGAGAGACTGTCGGCTAAGCCAGATTTAGCGCTAAGCCAATAAGAATTGTTGCCCACAATCCGATTTATGCTATTGTGTTCATCAAGTCTTGCATAATGACGAATGGCAACTGGTTGAAACGCATAACTACCAACTTAATTGGTGGATTGAATAAGCCATAGAAGGGCTTTTATCGGTTGGCATCCAAATGCACTGATTTTTTCACATACACCAAATCCTCTGTCGCCCGTAGACGGATATCTGCCATTTTATCAAGTACACACGATTTTAAAGAGCAACTTCCAGCCTTTTTGCAACTCACAGCCACAAATTCATGTTTAATATACAAAAAACGCTCTGCCGCTTGACAGAGCATTCGGAGTATCGTAGCCATACTGCCAAGGCTTATTCCAACACATGACAATGCTATTTATAATGATAGCAGATTTGGGCAGAGAAAGCAAGAAAATGATGGATTTGCACGATTTTTGCAGTAGTCATCGCTCATAGAAGTACTATTCGTAAATATCAAATTCCCTCTTGACTCTTCCGTTGCGTCATAGTGTATGCTAAACTCACACGGAGGAGGGATTGCCATGATGACTATTCACGAAGTCAGCAAGCTGGCCGGTGTCAGTGTCCGGACGCTGCACCATTACGATGCCATTGGTTTGTTGCCACCCACTGCGCTCACCGAAGCGGGTTACCGGCTGTATGACGATACGGCTTTGGCGCGGCTGCAATCCATTCTGCTGTTTCGGGAGCTGGAATTTCCGCTCAAGGATATCAAACGGATCTTAGATGATCCGAACTTTGACCAGGCTGCCGCGCTGGAGGATCAGATCAAACTGCTGGAACTGCGGCGGAAGCAGCTTGGAAAACTCATCGCCCTCGCTGTAACGTAACGAGATCAGTGTCAAAAATGACGGAGATCGAGGGACGGGGCGGGAAAAGGTGGGATAAGCCGAAAAAGGCAGAGAAATCAAGGGATTGCGGGGGCGGTAAGTTCTGAAAACCGCCGAAAATTTGAGCCGACGCCACGACGGCGACGCGCACGTTCCGTGTCAATCACGACGGCCGCGCGACGCTGATCGGGCGTCTTTTTTCGTCGGCGGCGCGTTTCTAACGCTTCGGGGCGTTCGCGTTTAACGCTGGGCGTTCGCGCGTTCGGACGCGCGTTAGAAAACGGCGAAAGCATTGAAAACACGGGGCTTTTCCGCGTTCGGGCCGCCGAGCGGGAGGGCTGCCGGACGCCGCCGTGCGCCGCCGCCGCTGAACGCGGGATTGCGCCGATTGCGCCGGGCATTGCGCCGGACACAAAAAACGCCCGAAAACCCGCATGAATACAGGCTTTTCGGGCAAATACAGAACAAACGAGGCAGGCAGCCTGCACGCGTCATCGCGTCGGCCGTCTGCCTTTTGCTATGTATAAGTATGCAATATATGCAGATATTATGCAATTATCGCCGCGGCCCCGGCCAAGAGACCAGGAACGTCACTTTGCCGCGCGCAACTGTTCGCCAGCGAGGGCATCGGAAGCCATAGTCATGGCTTCCGCACGGCGATATATATCGCCGAGAATGATCGCTTTGCCCGCTTCGTCCAGGCCGTCCCATAGGCAGCCCACTTTGAGGGCGTCGTCGCTGATCCCGCGGATCGCGTCGGCGTCCTTCTTTTCTTCGTGCGGCACAAGCGTGGCGGGATCAATCTGTTCTGTCGCGTCCCCTGTCAGTAGGTACATCGGCGAGCATTGCAGACAGTCCGCGATCCCGATGATGTACTGCGCGGGAATGTCCCGACCCAGGCGCAGCCAGCTGTTGAGCGTCGAAACGGGGACGCCGATGCTGTCGGCCAGGTCCTTCTGGCGCAGGCCAAGGTTATGAAGCCGTATCTCAATGATGTCGCGGATTCTCTGCTTGCAGTCCATAGTATTGCCTCCAAAACACAAATATAGAATTAAATCCACGTTTGCGTATTGACAACACATCAGTGGAGTGATAACATAAACGTGTACCACGATTGTGTAACGTGGACAGCCTACAAGAAAAGATACCATAAAACTGGCGTGAAAACAAGACATTTTTGCACGACACGAAAGGAGAACGAAAACATGACACGCACCATCGGCGAAGCCATTGAGGGACGGCTTCACGAAATGAAGCTCAAACCGGAGGAACTGGCGACCGTCCTTGATGTGCCGCTCCCCACGCTCAGCGGCTGGCTGTGGCTGGAGAACGACATCCCCGCGCAGTACATCTTAAAGATCGCGCACGTCCTGCGCTGCACCCCGACCTATCTGCTGTCGGGCGGCGAGGACGACCGCGAGACCCCGACCAAAAGCGACGCCATCGAAGACCTGATCCGCGCGACCGTGGCCGAGGTGCTGCGGCAGCAGGAAGCGCAGAAGCGGCGCGGCGACACCGAGCCGCAAATGCGCACCGCCGCGTACATCGAACGGCAGCGCGAGCAGCTGGAGCAGATCAGAGCGGAGCAGGCCGCCGAACACGGCGACCCGATCCGCGCGATGTTCTACCGCATGGGCGCGGAGCTGCTGGGCGACGAGATCACGGCCACACCGGATCAGACCCCTGCGTCCACGCAAGCACATACACCAGTTCGGACCTGTCTTCGCCCCGCCGCTCTGCGACGCGAAGCAGCACCCAGCCAGCGTCCAGGTATTTGTTCGCGGCATAATCGTCGGCAGCTTCAAAGACCTGGCGCACGTCGGAAAAATCGAAATCCATGAGATCACCCCCCTGTGGGGATTGTAACACAAACAGGACAAGGAGGCAAGGGCATGAGACGGATCAAGACCTACAAGAAGTGGAGCATCTGGCGGCTGACGGCGGCGGAGGCCAACGACGTGGGCGGGCGCTTCGCGGCGTTTCTGCCAGAGACGGACCCAGGCGCGATGGACGAGCCGGAGTGGGCCGCGGACAGCGTGCAGGAGCTGATCGACTTCATCGACAGTTACGAGAAGTGAGCGCGGACGGATGGTACAGGCCGGAAGGCTACGGCGGCTGCCGGAACTGCATGTTCCGCGGCGAGGGGCTGCCGATGTGCCGGAGGGCCGCAGAGGCAAAGGCAAGCATCCCGGTCTGCCCGTTCTGGCAGAGGCGGGAGCAGGAGAAAGGAGACGAAGATGGTAAACCGCAGGAAGGTATTTGTGCAGCAGTTCTCTGATCTGCTTCGCAGCGGACGGCGCACGGGCGTCGAGCGGCTGGAGCTGTCGGACAACGGCAATCTGGTGACGATCTGCTTCGAGGGCGGCGGCCGCCGCGAGGTCAACGTAGAAGGCGACAGCGAGGCGGCGCTGATCCTGGACGTGATCCGCCGCGTGCTGTACTAAGCCCACGCAGGGCAAGGCCCAGTCCCGTGAAAGCCGGGACCGCCCCTTCGGGGGCGCGGCGCTCATGCCTGCTGAAAGGAGGACACATTATGGAGAAGTACAAACCGGAGCCGGGCTACCGCGAGCCGTACACCGAATACGGCATGGAAATCGTCATGTTCTGCGCGAAGCACTGCCTGACCAAGAAGGCGCTGGCCGCAGAGGCGGGCATCCCCTATGACAGTCTGCTGGCGACGATCAAGGGCCGCCGCAGCGGCCACAACGTCAAGGCCGCCGTGGCCCCCGTCATGGCGCGCTACGAAGCGGCTGCGAAGAAGCAGCGGAGGAAAGGCAGGGGTGCGTAAATGCAGAGCTACATCAGCACCAGCACCGCGGCCCTGCTGACCGGCGAAGCCCCCCAGCGCATCCGCGAGAAGATCGCGGGCGGCGTCTATGAGACCCGCAAGCAATCCGGCGGCCGCGGCGGCAACGGCGGCGAAAGCTACCAGATCGCCGTCAGCAGCCTGCCGGTGGAGGCACAGATCATCTACGCCCAGCGCGGCGGCGTGATCAACGGCCCGATCAACGACGACTGCGATCTGGCGGGCTACCACGCCCGCTTCGGCGACAACGGGATGCGGGAGCTGCTGGGCAAGCAGCGGGCCGTCCTGGAGGGACTGGCGATCCGGAAACTGAATCCGGAGGACGTGGTCGAGCAGCTGGCGGCGCTGGCCGAGGACCACGGCACGAGCCTGCGGACGCTCTACCGCTGGATGGACGCCTACGAGGCGAAAGGGCTGCCGGGCATCATGCGCGCGGTGAGCCGCAAGGACAAGGGCACACGGCCGAGCATCTGCGCGGCTGCCTATCAATACGCATACGGCCTGTACGCCGACAAGGTGAAGCGGACGCAGGCCACGATCTACAACAAGCTGGTGGACAAGGCCGCCGTGCTGGGGCCGGACGCCTGCCAGAAGTGCATCTTCTGCGAGGGCACCGAGGCCCGCGCCCGTCTGATGGAAACGGGCGAGATCAATCACTACCCGCCCTGCGCGGAGCCGGTGAAGGCGGGGATGCGGGTGCCGGAGTGCAGGCAGACGCTGTCGCGGATGCTGGCGGCGATCCCGTCCGACGAAGTGACGCTGGCCCGCCGCGGCGTGAAAGCCTGGAAGGACGACCACATGTTCATGGCCCTGCGCGAGAAGCCGCAGCGCGTGAACGAGGTCTGGTTCGGCGACCACCACCAGTTCGACTGCTTCGTGCTGGACGAGACCGGCAAGCCGGTGCGCCCGTGGCTGACGGCCTGGTACGACGCCGCGACCGGCTGCCTGGTGGGCTGGGTGCTTTGCACCAACCCGAACACGGAGACGATCACTGAGGCGTTCATCCGCGGCGTGGCCCACACGGAACACAGCCCGTTCTACGGCCTGCCCGCCCACCTCTACATAGACAACGGCAAGGACTACCGAAGCAAGACCTTCGAGACCGGCCTGATGGGCGAACACGACCTGGGCTATCTGAACTGCAACATCGCCAGCAATAGCGTGATCCAGCTGTTCAACGTGACGATCCACCACGCGCAGCCCTATCACGGCTGGGCCAAGACCGTGGAGCGATTCTTCGGCACTCTGGAGGACATCTACATCCGCGACGCACCCGGCTGGTGCGGCGGCAGCCCGAAGGAGCGGCCGGAGGACTTCTCCCGCGAGCTGCGGCGGCAGCTGGAGCATGGGCAGCTGTGGACGATGGACCAGTTCTACGAATGGCTTCGGGACGACGTCTTCCCCGCCTACCACAACCGGCCCCATGAGGGCCACGGCGGGCGCAAGCCTATCGACCTTTACAACACCCTGCCCCGCGCCCGCATGGACCAGCCCAGCTGGGCGATGCTGTCGGTGGCGCGCATGGATATGGCCGAGCGCAAGATCACGCAGCGCGGCATCAGCTTCAAGAAGAAGCTCTACTGGTCCGACGAAATGATCGGGCTGGCGGGCACGGACGCCGTGATCCGCTACAGCCGCAGCGATCTGTCCAGCGTGTCGGTGATGGTGGACGGCAAGTTCCTGTGCGAAGCCGGTCTACACGAGACCTTCTCGCTGGTGGGCGAGGACGAGGAACGCGTGGCCGCGCACGTCGGCAGACAGAAGAAGCAGCTGCGCGAGACCAGACACCGCATCGCCGTCGCCAGCCGCAGCGTCTTCTCCGACGATGTGGACGCCAGCAAGAACGCCGGAACGATCACGGCCATCGAATACGAGAAGGCAGCCAAGGCCAGAGCCAGGAAGCAGAGCCAGCCGCCGCGCAAGCCGCGCGACGACAACAGCGGCGACGTGGTGCGCTCCATGTTCGAGGCGATGGGCGAGGAACTGCTGCGCAGCGCACGATAACGCGCGACATCTGTGACAAAAACGAAAGGAGCGGACCCCATGAACGAACGCGAAAACGAGTACCGCGGATGCAGGCTGCACCGCTATCTGGTGGCCGAGGCCACCCCCGCCGAGCGCCAGGCGCTGCGCGAAGCGATCCAGCGCGTGAACACCGAGGGCACGACGCAGATTGTGCTGGTATCCTGCTGCGAGGTCAACGCCATCAGCCGCCTGGACGCCGCCAGACTGCGCAGAGCCGCCGAGAAGCGGCGGGCGCGGAGAATCCGGCAGCTGATCCAGACGGTCTGCTGCTGGCTGTCGGCGGCCTGCCTGTTCATCGCCTGGGGCGTGGCAGGCAGCGTGGAGTGCGGCACACGCCCGATGTGCTGGGCCACGGCGCTGCACATGACCGGCTGGATCGCCGCCTTCGGCATCTTCGCCTGGATCGGCGGTCTGATGGATCGGTAGACCCGAAAAGGCCCAAGGCCCAGCCCCGTGAAAGCCGGGGCCGCCCCTTCGGGGGCGCGGCGCTTACAGCCACAAACGAAAGGAGTGCTGACACAATGACGAATCTGGCAGAGAATCTGACAACGACCACCAGCCAGGGGGACCTGGCACGCGAATTGCAGCGGCTGCGCGACGCGGAGGGCGTGACCTTCGCGGCCATCGCCAACAAGACCGGCATCAGCCGGTCGGCCATCAGCCAGCTGGTGAATCAGGGGCTGCGGATGAAGCCCGAACACGAGAAGAAGCTGTGGGACGCCGTGAACGAGATCAAGGGCACGGAGGAACGGCTGGGGCCTGACGTCCCCGTCGCGCCGATCCACTTCAAGACGCGCATCGAGCTGTTCGAGACGAAGGAGTTCAAGGAGTGCATGGGCTGGTGCAACTACGTCTGCAGCAAGCGCAAGATGGGCGTCATGGTGGGCCACCCCGGCAGCGGCAAGACCACCGTGCTGCGCCACTTCGCGCAGACCCAGCCTGGCGTGCTTTACATCGAAGCCTGGCCGCAGATGCGCGTGGGCGATATGCTGGAGGCCATCGCGCGGCCGCTGGGCCTGTCCCTGCGCGGCAACAACTACCGCAAGACCCAGGACCTGATCGCCTACCTGTCGGGCCGCACGGACGTGCTGATCGCGGTGGACGAGGCCGAGTATCTGGCGAAGTGGGATGTGGACAAGTTCGAGGTCCTGCGCAAAGTGTGGGACAACACCGGCACGCCAGTGATCCTGTGCGGCACGGATGTGCTGGAGGGTATGCTGACCCGCGGCCGCGGCCGCCACGACAACCTGGCACAGCTCTACCGCCGCAAGGTGGAATTGAAGCTGAACGGCATCGGCCAGGCCGAGGCGCGCACGATCCTGCGGGAGTACAACGTGAGCGACGACGCTGCCGACGCTCTGGCGACCATCGCCGCCGACGTGAAGCACGGCGGCATGGGCACCTTCGTGGAAATCCTGGACATCTGTCTGGAAGCCGCCGAGGGCGGGCAGATCACCGGCGACATCCTGGCAAGCGCCCGGAAATACAAACTGATGTACTAAGGAGGACAACGTGAAGACACTGACAATCATCTATCTGGCGACGACGGCTGCGGCCTTCGCCTACGTCGGGGGCGTCTGCTTCCTCAAGCGACGCGCCCCTGCGGCCGGAACGCTGGGGCTGATCATCGCGGCCATCGGGCTGATCCTGATCGCATGGACGGGGGCGATGGTATGAAGGTAGCCTACACCCGAATCAAGAAGCCGCGCCGCGTGACGGACGATCCTGTGATCTACGTCTGCAGCCCCTACGCAGCGGACCCCGAACGCAACGCCCGCCGCGCCGAGAACTTCTGCCGCTACGTCTGGAAGATGGGCGGCATCCCGCTGGCCCCGCACCTGCTGTTCCCGCGCTTTATGAATGAGAACAGGAACAAGGAGCGCGAGGCGGGGCTGCGCATGGCCCGCAAGCTGCTGGGCATGTGCGACGAAATGTGGGTGTTCGGCGACGAGATCAGCGAGGGCATGGTCGGCGAGATCATCGAGGCGTCGGCCCGCTGCATCCCGATCTATCACTACGACGGCCCCATCACCCTGACCATCACCCGCGACGGGAAAGACCCGAATCGCTGGTCGTGGCATATTTGACATCAAGGAGGAAGACACAATGGCAAGAAAACGCGTAGAAGACACGGTCCCCGCTCTGGAGAGCTGGGACGACGTGAATCAGGCGCTGGCGACCATCGCGGACAATCAGCGCACTGTGGAGAACTTCGAGGCAGCGATGCAGAACAAGATCGACGAGGCGAAGGCCGAGGCCGAAGCCCGCAGCCGCGTCTTCATCGAGGCCACCAAGCGCCTGGAGCGCCAGATCAAGGAGTTCGCCGAGGCACACCGCGACGACATGGACGGCAAGAAGACCAAGACGCTGAACTTCGGCGCGGTGGGCTTCCGCAAGTCCACGAAGATCAAGCTGCCGAAGGCCCCCACCAAGCTGGCCGAGATCATCCAGCTGCTGCGCAGCAAGGGCATGGACGACTGTGTGAAGACGCCCGCGCCCAGCGTCGATAAGGACGCCCTGCGCAAGTACCCCACCCAGGACATCGTGGCCGTAGGCGCGTCCATCGAAGTGGACGACGTGTTCTGGTACGAGCCGGACCGCGAGAAGCTGGAACGCGGCTAACCGGCGAAGGAGGGCACACGGATGGGAACGCAGGCCAACGTCCTGACGCCGCAGCAGATGCGCTGCATCTACGCGCTGGCGCGCGGCGGCGGGATCAGCAACGACGATCTTCACGCCGTCGTCTTCGCAACGACGGGCAAGGACAGCATTAAGCTGCTGACGTCGGCAGACGCCAAGCAGGTGATCGACCGGCTGAAACGGCTGACCGGACAGGAGACGACCGCGCCGCACAACAGGCCGACGAAGGAGCAGGTGGCGAAAATCTACGCGCTGGCCGCGAAGCTGGGCTGGGCTGACGATCCGAAAAGGTTGCGCGCCTTCCTGGAGAAGCGTTTCGGCGCGTCCCACCCCACCTTCCTGGACGACAAGCACGCACGCAACTGCATCGAGGCGATGAAGGCCATGCTGGCCGGAGGACGCGGAGAGCGGAAAGGAGGCCACGATGGAGAAGTGGACGGACCGGCTGACCATTGACATGATCCCCGAACAGTACAGGCAGCTGGCAGAGATCACGGGAATCCAGCCGCTGCTGACGCTGGCGGCGCAGTACGGCGGCTCCAACCTTTACATTCCGAAGGTGGACGCCCTGACCCGCACGGCACGCGACCGGCTGATCCGCGAGAAGTTCACCGGCTACAACGCCGAGCAGCTGGCGCAGGAGTTCGACCTGACGGTCCGCTGGGTGCAGGAAATCTGCAAGGATGCACCACCTGCCGGTCAGCTGTCGCTGCTGGACTTTGAATAGCCCGATTTTATCCACATTTCCCCCGTAAACTAAGGGAATTGCTTCTTATTTACCCAACAATCGAATCAATTTACAATAAACTCCGTAAAGGCCGCGCGCCTTTACGGAGTTTAGTTTTTATCTGGAGGGCGCAGCATGGAAAGCTGGATCACATGGATCATTCAGGTGGTGGCCTATGGCATCATCTGCTTCTTGCTCAAACGCGAGCTGAATCAGTTCGACCAGCGGGACAAGCGCCTGCAGGAGCGCATCGACGAAGTGGAGAAGAAGGCGTCGGCCGACACCAAGGCCCTGGCCGAGAAGATGGACAACTTCATCCAGGAGGCCCCCTTCAAGTACACCCTGCGCGACGACTTCATCCGCGCCGTCGCGGGCTTCGACGCCAAGCTGGACAAGATTCTTGACCAGCTGACCGGAAGAAACTGACCCAAAATCTACAGAAAGCGAGGTGGGCCGATATGGCAGCCAACCTGACCGTCGCGGCGAACAAGCGCGTCCGCGGCGAAATCCTGGCCCTGCTGTACTCCGTTCAGCCTGTGCCGGTGGAGATCAGAACGATCACCAACAGCCTGCTGGAGTCCAACATGGTGAGCGTCCCCAGCATCGCACAGCACATTGACTACCTGTCGGGCAAGAAATACATCCAGGTGATCGGTGAAGATGCAGCCGAACAAATCCTGCACGGCGTGGTCCCGCCTTCCGCCTTCGTGAAACTGACGCCGACCGGCGTCGATCTGGTGGAGGGCACCATTGAGGACCAGGGCGTTGACGTCTGATGGGCGACCAGAGAGAGCGCAACCGCATCAAGTCCCGCGTGGATGAACTGCCCGACGAAATCCGCGCACAGCTGGACACGATGCTGGCAGACGTCAACTACACCTACCAGGACATCGCCGACACGATCACCGACCTGGGCTATGAGATCAGCCGCAGCGCCGTGGGCAGATATGCCATGCGCCACAATAGCGCGGCACGACGTTTGAAAGAGGCATCGGAGCAGACCACGGCGCTGCTGCAATTCATCCGCGAGAATCAGGACGTCGAGTCCACGGAGCTGGCCTCCGCGATTATGATCGACGGCCTGACCCGCAGGATCGCAACGGCGGACGAAGACTTCGACGCCATGCCGCTGGACAAGGCGGGCCGCTTGCTGGTCCAGCTGCAACGCAGCACCATTTACAAGGAACGCTGGCGCAAGGAGCGTCTGGCGGCCATTGAGGCCGTCGAGCGCAACGTGAAGGCACGGATGCGCCAGGCCGTTCAGAACGATCCGGAACTGCTGGCACAGCTGCAAAGGCTTGTCAGCGACGCGGCAGCAGAGGAGGCGGGGCGCGATGAAGGCTGAGCTTCACTGGTACGTTGCGCAGGTTATGACCGGCAGCGAGCAGGAGACGGCCAGGAAACTGACCGACGCAGGCATGGAGGCCATCGCCCCCGTCCAGATTCTCCACGAACGGCGTCACGGCAAATGGTGGCCGATCCGCCGCGTGGTGTTCCCCAGCTATGTGTTTGTTCGCACGGGCATGACGCCCCGTTTCTACTACTTCATCAGCGGCCTGCCCCGCGTGATCCGCCTGCTGGGTGCAGACGGGCCGGAGCCGGTGCCGGACGAACAGATGGAAGTAGTTCGCCTGTTCGCTCCAGACGGCCGAGACTTCGGCATGTCGCAGGGCGAACGCATTGACGGCAAGACCGTGATCACATCCGGCCCCCTGCTGGGGCTGGAGGGCAAGATCGTGAAAGTGAACGCCAGAGGACGCCGGGCGACCGTATCGGTCCCGATCCTGGGCGACACACATCAAGTGGACGTCGGCGTCATTGTGGCGCAGGCCGAGGCCGAAGACGACACGAACAGAAACCCGAAGGAAGACACGCGCTGATCCGTCGCCGTGTTCGAGATCGGGGGACATAACCGAGAAAGCAACGCCGCCCTGACAATCGGTGGTGGCGAAGCCTACATATCGGGGCGATCCCATCCGTGGGGACCACTCCACGCGCCCCGTGGAAGCCTCCTTTCGTTGCTGCGCCCCGACGTGTTTTCACGCCGGGGCGTGGTGATAAGCACAGAAACGATTTTAAGGCCCCCGTGCGGGCTTTTGAGTTTAGGCGGGGGACTGGAGGGGGTGCGGCGTTTAACGCCGTTCTAACGCGTCAGAGAGGCCAAGGAAAGCGAAGGGGGACGATTGACGTGCGCGACCTGCAAGATATACGGGAATTGATCAATCCGGAGGGCATCACGGACGGCAAAATCGTCGCCGCGCAGGCCCGATTCTACGACTACTGCAAAATGATGAATCCGAAGTTCTACCGCGACGACCGGCCGTACCAACGCGACCTGTGCGAAACGCTGCAGGCGATCTTCGAGGGGCGGCTAATCAACAAGGGCACCGGCGAGCCGTACAAGAATCTGATGATCAACCTGCCACCGCGGCACGGCAAGTCCTACACCCTGACGCTGTTCGTGCAGTGGTGCATGGGCAAGAAGAACGACACGCGCGTCATTTCAGTGTCATACAACGACATCCTGGCTGGGCGCTTCGCCCGAAATGTCCGCGACGGCATCGACGCTGACAAGATCGACAACAAGGTGACGATCTTCCATGACGTCTTCCCGACAACGCGCGTCAAGCAGGGCGACGCGGCTGCACAGCTGTGGAGCCTGGAGGGCCAGTTCTTCAACTACCTGGCGACCGGCTTCGGCGGCACGATCACCGGCATCGGCTGTTCGATGGGGATCATCGACGACCCGATCAAGAACGACCAGGAAGCGTTTAACGACCGCGTTCTGGACGAACAGTGGAGCTGGTACACCGACACCTTCCTGTCCCGTATCGAAGAAGGCGGGATGCAAATTATCGTTATGACCAGATGGTCCACGAAGGACCTGTGCGGCCGCCTGCTGGCAAGCGAGGACGGCGGCGACTGGTTTGTCTTCTGCCGCCGCGCCTGTCTGGATGAAGGCGAACGCCGGATGCTCTGTCCTGATCTGCTGTCGTGGAAGTCCTACATGAAGAAGCGCCGCCTGACCAGCGCGGAGATCGCGGACGCCAACTACCAGCAGGAGCCGGTGGACATCAAGGGCAAGCTCTACAGCGAGTTCCGCACCTATGAGCAGCTGCCGCGCGACGCCGAGGGGAAGCTGGACTTCACCGCGATCATCAGCTACACCGACACGGCCGACACCGGCAGCGACGACCTGTGCAGCATCGTCGCGGGCATCCATGACGGCGAGGGCTACATCCTGGACGTCGTTATGACGGACGAACCGATGGAGAAGACGGAGCCGCAGACGGCGGAGCAGCTCTACAGCTACCACGTCGAGACGGCACGGATCGAAAGCAACAACGGCGGCCGCGGCTTCGCCAGAAACGTGGAGCGGCTGCTGTGGGAGCTGTACCAGACACGCAGCGTGAACATCGAGTGGTTCCACCAGGGTGCGAACAAGCACGCCAGGATTATGACCGGCGCGACCTTCGTCATGCAGCACCTGCTGTTCCCTTCCGACTGGGCACAGCGGTGGCCGCGCTACTATGCGGCGATGGTGAGCTACCAGAAGACCGGCAAAAACAAACACGACGACGCGCCGGACGCTACGACCGGCATCGCCGAAACAATTCAGGAACGAGAAGGGAGGGGTACTCTTGACATCTGGTGGGTGTGAAATCCTGCACGCTGATTGCATTGAGGTGCTGCAAACGCTGGCGGAGAACAGCTTCGACGCGCTGATCACCGACCCGCCCTACAGCAGCGGCGGCCAGTACCGCGGCGACCGGATGCAGAGCGTGACCGAAAAATACAGCCAGAGCGGTGCGAAGGCCGAGTACCTGAAACACGCCTTTGAAGGCGACAACATGGACCAACGAGCCTGGACCAGCTGGACGGCGTACTGGCTGGAACTCTGCCGCAAGGTGGTGAAGCCGGGCGGCGTGGCGGCGATCTTCATCGACTGGCGTCAGTTGCCCGCCCTTTATGACGCGATCCAGTGGGGCGGCTGGGTAGTCCGCGGTCTGATCCCGTGGGACAAGAAGAACGCCAGACCGCAGCCGCACCGTCCGAAGCAGCAATGCGAGTTCATCGTGTGGGCGTCTAACGGGCCGCTGGATGTCAAACGCGACGCCGAATACATGCCTGGCCTGCTGCAAGGGCTGCCGCCTTCGGCGCAGGTCCGGACGCATCAGACGGAAAAACCGCTCGACGTCATGCGCCAGCTGGTCCACATCTGCGAGAACGGCGGCAGGATCATCGACCCGTTCGCAGGAAGCGGCACCACGATATGCGCAGCGTATCTGGAGGGCTTCGGCGGGCTGGGTATCGAGCGGAACAAGTATCACGCCGAAAAGGCGCAGGAAAGATTAACGAAAATCGCGGGGGGGGGGGTACTGATCTATGGGCTGGCGTTTAGAAGCGTTCAAGGCTGCCATCAGCGGGCGGCCTGACCGGATGCAGCAGTTCTTCACGTCCCGCATGACGTCGCCGCCTGACCGGAACACGCAGGAGTTCCTGGCGACCTATGCCCGCAGTCCGCGGCTGTCGCCGGTGACGAAGATCGCCACCGATCTGTCGAATGTCCCCGGCAAGCTGTTCAGGGTAGCAGCCAACGGCGACAAGGACGAGATCACGGACCACCCCTTCCTGGACTTCATGGCGCGCCCGAATCCGCTGCCGTTTATGACGCGCAGCGCATTGTGGAAGGTCCACGAGACCTACCTGATGATCAAGGGCGAGGGAGCAGCCATCATCGAACGCGACGCAGCGGGCTACCCCGTCGAGCTGTGGCCGATCCCGCCGCACTGGATGACCGACATCCCGCGGCTGGACTTCCCCTACTACATAATCCGCAGCCGCGACGGTCTGCAAATGACCGTCCCCATCGAAGACGTGTTTCTGGTGCGGCAGCTGAATCCGCTGGACCCCTACGGCCGCGGCCTGGGCGACGCCGAGGCGGTGGCCGATGAGATCGAGACCGACGAGTACATGGCGAAGTGGGCGAAGAAGTTCTTCTGGAACGACGCCACGCCGCCTGTCCTTATGTCGGCCCCAGGCATCACGCAGGACGAATACAACCGCTTCAAGGCGGCCTGGGATGATCAGCACCGCGGCGTCGGCAACGCGCACAAGATGGGGATCATCCCCCGCGACGTCACCGTCAACAAGCTGGTGGACAGCCAGCGCGAGATGGACTTCACGCAGAGCCGCAAGGACCTGCGCGACGGAGTGAACGCCCACTTCGGCGTGCCGCCTGAAATCCTGGGCATCGTCGAGAACAGCAACAGAGCCACGGCGACCCAGGCGAAGATCATCTACGCAGAGAACGTCCTGACGCCGCGCCTGCTGGCGCGACAGGACGCCATCAACACGCAGCTGCTGCCCGCCTGGGGCGAGGACCTGCTGTGGGAGTATGACGACATCGTGCCGGAGGACACCGAGTTCCGGCTGCAAATGTCTAACGCCGGTTTGTCCGGCAGCGCCATCATGGTGGACGAATGGCGCGAGCAGAACGGCTTCGATCCGCTGCCTAACGGCGCGGGCCAGGTCCTGTTCGTGCCCTATGCTTCTATCCCGACGAAGCCGGAAGAATTGACACAGACCATGCGCGAAAGTGACGGCCTGACGCCTTCGGAAGATCTATTTCCCCCAAGCGGAACGCCGCCTGAAACGCTGACCGGAGTCAAGGGCGTCAGCAGACGCCGCCAGCAGATCGCGCACCGCGACCGGATGCGGGCGCTACTGACGCAGGAACGCGCAGCGCGTCAGACGGTAAATCGCTTCTTCACGTCGCAGCTGTCGGAGATCACTACCGCCATGGAGAGCGGCAGAAAGGACGACAGCGAGGACTTCTGGCAGCGGATCAGCAGCGGCCAGGGGCTGACGTTCGACGTGACGGCCATCAGAGCGGCGGCCATGGACGCGCTGAATCAGCTGATCGACTGGAATCAGCAAGACGAGGCGCTTCTTCGGACGCTGAATCCCGTGTGGGAGGAAGCGCTCAACACCGGCGCGAAGTCCATCGAGCAGAACTTCGGCATCACAGCCGTGCGCGCCCCACGCCTGACGGACTACCTGCGCCAGCAGGGCCTGAAACGGGTGCGCGGCATCAACGAAACGACGCGCGACAAGATCGCCTCCGCGCTGGCGGACGGCATCGAGGCAGGCGAAAGCACCGCCCAACTGGTGAAGCGCATCCAGCAGCACCTGCCTGATATGCAGGCAGAACGCGCCGCGGCCATTGCGACCAGCGAAGCCCACACCAGTATGCAAGCGGGCAGCTTCGCGCAGATGCAATACGGCGGCTGCACAACAAAAACGTGGATCACGGCGGGCGACGAAGACGTCAGAGACAGCCACCGCAGCCAGAACGGCGTCACCGTCCCCATCGACCAGCCCTTCCCGAACGGGCTGATGTATCCAGGCGATCCGTCCGGCTCGCCGGGCGAGATCATCAACTGCCGGTGCGATATGATCCCCGGCGATCTTTAGGAGGTGATCGAAGGTTGAAAATGAAGCGGCTGCAATTCAAGGCAGAGAACGTAACGGATCAGGGCATCTTCACCGGCCATGCTTCGGTCTTCGGCGTCGTGGACCTGGACAATGACGTCGTGGAGCCGGGCGCGTTCGCAGAATCCATCGCAACCGGCACGGCAGCGGCTGGCGTGCTGATCTTCGGGCAGCATGACGACCGCAAGGAGCCGCTGGGCAGATCGCTGGAACTGCGGGAGGACGCCGTGGGCCTGTTTGTCAAGGGCCAGATCAGTGACACCGCCATGGGCCGCGACTACCGCCAGCTGATCAAGGACGGCGTTCTTGATCAAATGTCCATCGGTTACGTCGCCCAGGAATACGACGTAGACACCAACAACGTCCGGCACCTTCGCAAAGTGGACCTGTTGGAGATCAGCATCGTAAACTACCCCGCGAACACAGAAGCAAAAATTGAAAGCTACAAAGGAGGACACACGCAAATGAAAACCGCAAAAGAGCAGACCCCCGCCACCAAGGAAGTCAAGGAAGAGACCGGAGCCGAAGGCCAGGCCGTCACCATGACCGAGGAACAGCTGGCGCAGCTGCTGGAGCAGGCCGCCGAGAGCGGCGCGACCAAGGCGCTGAAAGCTGCTGCCGACGCTGCTGACGACGAGACCAAGGACGACCCCGCCGACGACGAGACCAAGGACGACGACGGCAAGGATGATGAAGCCAAGGCTGCTGCCCCTGCCGCCAAGGAAGCCAAGGCTGCCCCCGCCCGCAGCGCCGCGCAGCGCAAGTATGCGGGCATCTACATGAACACCGGCCGCACGGATAAGGAAGAAAAGTCCGGCCTTCCTGCTGGCATCGGCTGGGTGCGCTTCCAGAAGTGCATGATGCGCGCGAATAAGGACTACGACATCGCGGCCAGCATCGCCCGCAAGGAGTACGGCGACGGCTTCCTGGAGCGCCAGATCAAGGCCATGTCCGTCACGGCCCCGACTGACGGCGGCTACCTGGTCCCCGAAGTCTACGCCAGCGAGATCATCCCTCTGCTGCGTGACAAGGCCATCATCCTGCGCCTGGGCGCGACGGAGCTGCCCATGGATCGCGGCAACATCAACATCCCGAAAATGACCAGCGGCGTCAGCGCGTCCTATGTCGGCGAGCTGCGCAAGGCCAAGGCATCCAAGGCTAAGTTTGGCAATGTCCGCATGTCCAGCAAGAAGCTGATGTGCAAGGTGCTGATCAGCAACGACCTGATCCGCTCCAACGCATACGGCGCGGATCAGCTGATTCTGAATGACGCCACCACCGCCATGGCGCTGGCGATGGATCGCGCCGCCTTCCTGGGCAAAGGCACCGAGTTTGAGCCGACGGGCCTGTTCAACATGGCTGGCATCCCGACCATCGACCTGGACGCGGCCCCTGACGAGACCACGACTGGCAAGATGCTGGCAACGCTGCTGCAGAACAACGCCGACACCAGCAAGCTGGGCTGGGCCTTCAACGGCTTTGCGTGGGAGGCGTTCTATAACGTCGTCCAGGCGGCATCCGGCCTGTACCTGTACCGCGAGCAGATGGACAGCGGCAAGCTGAACGGCCACGAGTTCGCCGTCAGCAATCAGCTGCCCAACGGCTCTGGCAGCAACCGCCCCACCAACGTGGTGCTGGGTAACTTCTCCGAGTTTATGATCGGCCGCCAGGGCAGCATGGAATCCGAAATGTTCCGCGAGGGCACCGTCACCGACGAGGACGGCAACACCATCAGCGCCGTGGATCAGGACTGCACAATCCTGCGCATCATCGACCTGCATGACTTCGGCATCCGCCACGAGGAATCCTTCGTGATCGGCAAGAACATGCAGACGCAGAAATAAGGAGGGCAAAGACATGAAGAAGAAACTGATCGCCAGCTGCCGCGTGCGCCCCTACACCAGCGGCGCGGCCATCGACCGCCAGAACTTCGGCAGCGCGGTGCTGGGCCTGAAAGTGGCAGCGGCCACCGGTTCGCCCACCACTGCGGCGCTGAAGCTGGTGCTGACGGAGAGCAACGCCAGCAGCGGCACCTTCGCCGCGGTAAGCGACAAGCAGGCACTGATCGGCGGACTGCTGGATGCTGACGGCGCTGTCACTATGGACATCCCTGTTGCAGGCAGCGAGGCACAGATCGGCATCGACCTGACCGGCTGCAAGCGCTTCGTCAAGATCACGGGCACCGTCAGCTTCACGGGCGGCACCACCCCTGCGGCGACTGCCACCTACGCGCTCGCCCTGGGCGATCCTGCGCAGGAGCCGGTGGAGTAAGCCATGGGAACGCCTACGCTGCGCACCAATGCGCTGACCACGTTGGAAGCATTGAAGCAGCTGCTGGGCATCGACGAGACCGACACCAGTCAGGACAGCGTGCTGATCCAGCTGATTAACAGGGCGTCTGCCTCTATTGAGAACGCCCTGGGCAGGAAACTGCGCCGGAGTACCTACACGGAACACGTGAAAGGAACCGGCAGCCAGTACCTGCTGGTGGAGAACTACCCCATCGTCGCGGTGGAGGAAATCAAGCAGGCCGGGGAGATCATAGACCCCGGCCTGTACGACATCACCGTGCGCGGCAATGCTGGTGTGATCTACAAGGACAACGGCTGGACCTATTACGGCTTCCCCCACGGGCTGACCGGCGACGCCGTGACAGGCAGCCGGAACATCACCGTGCGCTATACGGCGGGATATATCCTGCCATGGGAAGCGACCGACGAAGCACCCGCTGATCTTCCGGCAGACCTGGAGGGGCTGGCACAGGAAATGGTGCAGTACATCTTCGGGAAGCTGGAGAGCGGCGGCAGCAGCGGCCTGAAAGCCTTCTCCATCAGCGACGTCCGCTGGGAATGGTCCGACGAAACCCCATCCAGCTGGCAGGACATCATCAATCAATACAAGCGGGTGTGGCTATGAGTTCGGTTATACGGACCCGCGACGACTGGACACCATGGTACGAGCGCACGAAGGCAGAGCTGACGCGGCTGGCAGGGGCTGAAATACATGTCGGCATCCTGGGCAGCGCAGACAGCGAACTGCTTCGCATAGCTGCCGTGCATGAGTTCGGCGCAACGATTCACCCGCGGAACGCCAAGAATCTGGCGATCCCGCTGCGGCCGGACATGAAGGGCAAAAGCCCGCGCGACGTCGAGGACGCTTTTTTTCTGGACAACGGCGAGAATCGCTTCATCTGCCGGAAGAAGGGCAAGAAGGGCGACCAGCTGGACTTCCTGTTCCTGCTGCTGCCGTCTGTGACAATTCCGGAGCGTTCCTTCATCCGCGCCAGCTACGACGGAAACAAGGATGTGCTGGCGAAGGCGTGCGAGAACGCCGTGCGCCGCCTGATCCTGGGCGAGCTGACCGCCGATCAGGCTTGCCACAACATCGGCACCGCTGCCGTGGCAATCGTGAAGCGATACATGCGCACCGTGCAGCCACCGAAAAGCAGCCTGACGCTGGCAAGCGCGCCGGGGAAAACCGCCCCGCTGGTCCAGACCGGACGGCTGCGCGACAGTATAACCTACGAGGTGACAGGACTATGAACAGACGCTTCGGACAGCCCCGCCTACCGCGCGGCATCCTGCACACCCTGACGGAGATACGCGCCCCTTCCCCGACCTACGACGCCGAAAACGGCGGACAGTGGGTACCGGGGACGCCGGAGCGCATCGACTTCGAGGGCTGCGTGCTGCCTGTGTCGGAGGACGACTGGAAAACAGCCGCAGAGGGCACCTACACGGCAAACAGCCGAAAGATTTACACAAACGGCCATGTGCTGCGCATCGGCGGGCAGGTCTACGATCCGCAGGACGGCGCGGCCTACACCGTGCGCGGCGATCTGGATCACGGCGCGATCCACCCGCTGCGCCGCTTCGTGGCCGACCGCAAGGGGGAGGCTGCATCGAAATGACGCAACGCGAACTGCGCAACATCATTGTCAAACAGCTGCACACATATCTGGCAGGGCCGAAGGTGGTGCTGTCGGATCAAACGGCACCGGAGGCCGACTACCCCATGATCTACTACCAGAGCGTGCAGCAGCACATCCCAGGCGCTGCAAATATCACCACCGCCGCAGCGGACGGCGGCACGCTGACAAAATACCGGCGCGAACACGCGGAGGCCACATTCAGCTTTACCGCGTGCAGCTTTAACCGGCAAGGCAAGGACGGCCCGATCAGCGGCGACGACGAGGCGCTGGAGCTGGCGGACCGCGCGCAGGGCTTCTTCCTGTTCGCTGGGCGTCAGCTGCTGGCCGACCTGGGCATCGTGGTGGTCCGCGTAGAGAACACGCAGAGCCGCAGCGCTTTCGATACCGACGAAACCGACCGGCGCTACGGCTTCGACGTGCTTTTCCGCTATGAGCGCGAAGACAAACGGGCGGTGCCTGCCATCAGCAAGCCGCCCATCACATTCACAAAGGAGGAATAACCTTGCAGGACATTATTGTTTATATCAGCCTGGACACCGCATCCAAAGAGAAGGAAACCCTTCTGCCGCTGATCCTGTCCTTTGAAGGCACTTTTGCCTACAAGGAGTACAACAAGGCCGAGGACGTGGCGAAGGACTTCACCACCGCTTCGTCTCCCACGCTGGCAGCTGCGCAGAAGCTGTTCGACCAGATCAAGGTCGAGAACTGCCCCGGCCGCACCAAGAAGGTGGCAATCTTCGGTCTGGCGTCCGATTCTACGGCGAAGGCCACCACCGACGCGCTGGACACCCTGCGCGAGACCCACGACGACTGGTACTTCCTGATTCCTGCCGGAGCCACTGATACGATCATCACGGCGCTGTCCACCTGGGCCAGCGCGACGGTCCTGACCCTGGCACAGCTGGAGTCCGGCATGGTGGAATCTGAGAAGCTGCTGATCGCGCAGACCAAGACCAAGTCCCTGATCACCACCGCCATGAAGGCGAACAAGCAGACCGTGATCTGCTACAATCACGACGCCGACAACACGTCCATCCCCGCGGCGTGGGTGGGCCGCGTCGCCCCCAACTATCCGACCAGCGTCACCTGGAAGTGGAAGGAGCTGTTCGGCATCCCTGTCACCGACGAGAAGGGCACGGACCGCGAAGATCTTCTGGAGGGCCGCTACAACATGTATATCGAGCGCCACGGGCGCGAGTACATGAGCGAAGGCATCTGCACGGACGGCGACTTCATCGACACCGTGATCGGCCGCTGGCAGATCAAGCAGACCATGCGAAAGCGCCTGGTGAACGAACTGGTGGACACCGAGAACATCGGCTACGACGACGACGGCTTCGCGGCCATCGCTGGCGTCGTGATCGCGGCGCTGGACGATGCGGTGGACAACGGCATCATTATGAAGCAGAACGGAAAGGGCTGCTACAACGTCGTGATCCCGAAGCGCGCCGACGCCACCGACGAGCAGGCCCGCAACCGCGTGATCCCGCCGATTGAATGGGAGGCCACCGTCCGCGGCGGCGTCCACGGCGTCAAAGTTACCGGCACCCTGACCGTCGCTCTGGTGACGGCCAACGAATAAGGAGGGAAAACCCATGGTATTTGATCCTGAGAAAATCTCCCTGATCGTAGCTGGCGCAAAAGTGACCGGCTATGCTGACGGCAGCAAAGTCAGTGCAGAGCATAACAAGGACGCCGTGACCCCCACAACGGGCATCCAGGGAGACACTGTGTACGCTCTGAACGCCGACAGGTCCGGCACGATTAAGTTTACCCTGTTCGGCTCCAGCGCGTCGCTGGTCCGCCTGCGCCGTCTGGCGCAGGATCGTGCGCAGGTGGCTGTTACACTGCGCAACGCGAACGACGACGGCGGCTTCATCATCAGCCATCAGGACTGCCGCATCCTGAAAGTCCCGAAGTTCGAGGGCGGCGACGACAGCGGCTCCATTGAGGTCTCTATCTACGTCCCGACGATGGTGTTCAGAGACTGATGGGCCGCAGGCGCGGCACCCCGCAGCTGCGGGGGCGTTTACCGAAATACAACGCGGAGGGCATGGTGACATGCCCTCCGAACATTCCAGAAAGGTGGTTTAGATTCAAAATGGCAAGACATGAAACCGTTAATGTGCTGGGGACCGACTACGAATTGCAGAGCGTTTCCCCGCAGTGGTACTTCGAGCAGAACGACAAGTGCGGCATGACCGGCAGCGGCAGCCGCGACACGGCGCGCTATATGGACATCATGTTCAAGAATGTCGTTACGTCCCCGGCCAACGTGGCAAGCAAGGGCCTGAAAGCGTTCGAGGAAAACGAGGACATCGAAACGCCGGAGCTGCTGATCCGCGAGATCGAACGCTTTCTTCGACCGGGAAAGAAGTCCGGAAGCGGCGCAGCGGCGAGCGACAAGAAATAAGCAGTTCTGGTTTATGCTTTTTGACGGCGACGGCCTGACGTACAGGGACCTGAAATCCATGGACATGGCCGAATATTACGAGTGCATCGCCGCCAAAAAGATGTTTGTCCAGCAGCTGAAAGAACAACAGCAGAAAGAATAGGAGGGGTGTTATGGCAGACAGCCGCAGCCTATCCTTCGGGGTGCAGTTTGGAACAGACACCGCACCCCTGGACGAATTAAACGAAAAGCAGCGGAAGGCGCAGGAAGAAGCCGAGCAGACCGCCGACAAGCTGGAGCAGATCGGCACCAGCCTGACCGACGTCGGCACCCGCGCCACCGCTGCTTTTAACAACGTGTCCGGCGCGGGCACAAAAATGGGCACCAGCGTGCGCAGCGCCATGCTGGAGAGCATCAAGCAGGGCGACAGCCTTGCGAAGACGCTGCGCACCGGCCTGGGGGCTGCCGTCTCCAATGTCCAGGCAAAATTCAAAGGCATGGGGGCGGCGACTAAAAGCGTGGCGACGGACATCGGGAACGCCTTCAAGCATCCGATTCAGACCATCAAGGCCACGCTGGGCAAGGCTCTGAACGGCGCAGAGGAAGACGCCAGGAGCCTGGGGACCCAAGCGGACGACACCGGCCGCAGGCTGGATGATATGGGCAAAAAGGGCACGGGCGCGGGTGAAAACCTGGTCAGCGTTCTGAAAAAGGTGGCGGCAGCTGCCGCGGGCCTTGCCATCATCAAGAAAGGCGTCGAAGCGATCAAAGAGTTCTGCAGCACAGCTATCGACGCCGCGGCCAATGCGGAGGAAACAAACTCCAAGTTTGAGACCGTATTCAAAGGCGCTGCGGACGCTACGAACAGCTGGGCTGAGAACTTCGCGGCTGCTGCACACCGCAGCAAAAACGAAGTGAAGGGCTTCCTGGCCGACAGTGGCGCAATCTTCACGGGCATCGGCATGGGTGCGGAGGACGCCTCCGTCATGTCGGAAATGATGACCAGTCTGTCTTATGACCTTGCCAGCTTCAACAACCTGGCTGACGAGGACGCCTTCAACAAGCTGCGCAGCGGCCTGATGGGCGAGACCGAGGGCCTGAAAAGCATGGGCATCGTCCTGAACGACACGGCCATCAAGCAGTCCATGCTCCAGATGGGGATCACTGACGAGTTCAACACACTGGATGAAGCCACGAAGGTGCAGGTCCGCTGGAACGCGATCCTGGCGCAGACCGGCGACGCGCAGCAGGACGTCACCCGCACGGCAGGTTCTTACACCAACAGCGTCAAGGGCGTCAAGGGTATATGGGCGGACTTCCTGGCTGATGCTGGTGCGAAGTTCACCCCCGTGCTGACGACCTTCTTCAACACGATCATCGACAGCTGGCCCACCATTGAGCCGATGCTCATGCAGCTGGTGGACCTGCTGGCGGACGGTCTGTCGCAGGCGATCCCGATCCTGGTGCAGCTGGGCAGCCAGCTGCTGCCTGTGTTCTGCGATGCGCTGGCACTGATCTTCCAAGTGATGCAGCCGCTGATCCCCGTGATCGGGAATCTGGCGGCAACGCTGCTGCCCCCGCTGGCGTCGATCCTGTCCATGCTGGTGGGTGCGCTGCTGCCCCCGCTGACCACGATCCTGAACGTCGTGTGCAATGACATCCTGGTCCCGCTCATGCCGATCATCTCCACGATCGCGTCGGCGATCCTGCCGCCCATCGCGCAGCTGCTGGGCGTCGTGGCCCCGCTGCTGCAAGCCATCGCCCCGATCCTACAGGTGATCGGCCAGATACTGACCGTCGTCGCCGATGTGATCGGCACGATCATCGGCTGGGTAGCTGACGGCGTGGGTGCTGTGGTGAACTTCTTCGACAAGCTGTTCGGCGGCGCAAAGGAAGCACAGGGCGGCATGGAGGACCTGGCCGAGAGTACCAACAGCGTGGCGTCGTCCATTCCGGACATCGGCACGATAGAAATGCCTGCGGTTGAAATTCCGGACACCAGTGCCTACACCGGCGCGATCCAGTCCGCGATGGACACCGCCCCGATCATGGCCGAGGAAAGCTGGGGAGCCGCCAAAGAGACGGCGACCAGCGGCCTGGAGGAAATCGGCACCAGCGCGAACGACACCTACGGCGCTATGGCGGCGCAGGCAGAAAGCGCGTGGGACCGCATGAAGACGGCGGCAGCCAGCGCCGTGTCGGCGACGATCACAGAGCTGCAAAAGCTGAAAAACGCCATCAACAGCGTGGGCAGCATCACGATCAGCACGGGCGGCGTTACTTCGACACCCGTGCAGGGCCATGCCAGCGGCACGAACGACTTCGGCGGCGGCCTGACCCGCATCAACGAGCAGGGCGGCGAAATGGCAATCCTGCCGAGCGGCAGCCAGATCATCCCTGCGGATCAGACCGAGAATATCATCAACACGTCCCGCCACTCCAAGTCTGTCACCTTCGCCCCGCAGATCAGCGTTACCATGTCCGGCAACGCCAGCGACGAGGAAAAGGAGCAGACGAAGACGTGGTTCCTGCAAATGTGCCGCGACGCCTACCGACAGATGCAGAACGAGGACACGAACATCGAGGCGCTGCAGGCGTCTCTGGCGTAAGGAGGGGTGACGAATGTCTTATATTCTGAGCGGCGACAGTGGGACGGTAGTGTTCGACCGCACGGGCACTATCACCAACGAGTCCCCCACCATGTCCAGCCAGGTGACAAGCAACCCCATCGAGGGCGGCGGTAAGATCACCGACCACGCCGTTCTGGACCCGATTAAGTTCTCTATCACCGGCATCGTCTCCACCGCCGCGGGCTATGCGACGCTGGAGGCGATGTGGCGCAACCGCGACCTTCTGACCTACAGGGGCGCGGAGGCGTTCAACAATTTGTTGATCATCAACCTGAAACGGACCCGCACCCCTGACAACGCTGCGGGCTTCGGCTTCACCGTGAGCTTCCAGCAGATCACGATCACGTCGGCTGCGTTCGTTGACATTCAGGCCCCAGCCATGAGCCAACAGGACGCCAGCGCGCCGGTGGCGGCGGCGGCGGCCAAGTCTGCGAAGTCCACCACGCAGAACGGGCTGGTGACAACGGGCAGCGATTATGCTGCCTATGTGGCGAGCTTCAACAGCAAGAACACAAACCCGTCCGTGGCGACAGGACGGACAAACCCCAGCTATGCAGGGTACAACAGGGAGGCGATTAAGTGAAATTGATCGAGAGCGGACAGGAAATCCACTTTATCGACGTTGACAGTGATCGTGTTCCCTGTTCGTTACTGGTGAAGCTGACAGACCGCACCTACCGCATGACGTTCGCCTACAACGAAGCGGCGGACTTCTTCACCGTCAGCCTGGAGATCAGCAACAGCGGCGGCAACACGCCGCTGGTCTACGGCGAAGTGCTTCGCTACGGCAAGCCGCTGTTTGAAGCCTTCAACGACGAACGCTACCCGCTGCCGGTGATCTGCCCGCTGTGCCTGACCGGCGACGAGATTGACACGATCACCTACGACAACTTCGGCACGAAGGTGCGCCTGTATCTGTTCGACCGGCCAGGGGGTGAGAGCTGATGCGCATGTGGCTAAGACAGGCCACCCTGACGCTGGGCGGCAATCAATACACGCTGGACGGGCTGAACTTTTCCTTCAAGGTGCAGTTCGAGGATCGCGCGAAGGTATCGACCGCCCAGCTGGAGGTCTACAACCTGTCTCCGTCTACAAGGGCGTCGCTGAAAAAAGGCGACGCCGTCATTATCACCGCGGGCTACAAGGGCGACGTCGGCTGCATCTTCGTCGGCGCTATCGCGGACTATTCCCACCAGCACGAAAACCTGGACATCATCACCAAGATCACGGCGGCCGACTGCCTGGAGGAATGGCTGGGCACCTATGTCAACAAGACATACAAGGCGGGAATGTACGCCAAGGACATCATCGACGACCTGCTGAACATCTTCGGCGTGGAGGTGGCGATGGTGAAGCTGGCAGAGAACAAGCACTACCCAGGCTGCCGCGTCTGCCGCGGGAAGCTGAAAGACGTGCTGACAGAGATCGCCTGCAGCGACTGCAAGTCCAGGCTGGTGATCCGCTGCGGGCAGATCATCATAAACCCGCCAGAGGAAGGGATCACGACCGGCTATCTGCTGACGCCGCAGACGGGCCTGCTGAAATCGGCATCGACATCAGAGAGCCAGAACATCAACACGAAGACCACGGCGACGGAGAAGACACGCAGCCAGCAGGCAGAAGACGAGGGCAACCTGTCCCGCGACTGTCTGCTGAATTATCACATCGGCGTCGCCGACAAGATCGTGATCCGCGACAGCCAGACCAACGGCACCTTTATGGTGGTCTCCGGCGTCCATGAGGGAACGCGGTCCGGCAACTGGAAAACTACCGTGGAGGTAAAACCGGCATGAGTTACGGAAGTAAACAATCAGACCTGCGCGCCGCTGAGAGCGAGAAGAACAGGGCGGGCGTCCGCGTCTCCATGCCTGTCAAGGTCCTGGCTTTTTATCCTGACAAAATGACCGTGGACGTGCAGCCGCTGGTGAAAGAGAGCATCGACGGCCAGTACGCCAGCGCGGCCCCGCTGATGGGGCTACGCGTCGCCTGCCTGTGTGCGGGCGAGTTCACGATCCGCCCGTGGTACAAGCGCGGCGACGTCGGCTGGGTAATCGTGTCGGACTTCGACGCCGATGCAGTTCTTCAAACCGGCGCGGAGGCGGAGCCGAACACGGCCCGCAATCACGCGCCGGAGGACGGGCTGTTCGTCGGTGGCGTCTGCCCGGACGGAAAGGCCCCGACCGGCCTGCCTGGCAACGCCGTCGTGGTGGCGGCTGGCGGCACCTATATCGCCGTTTCTGCCGATGGTGTGAAGATCAACGGCAACGTCACCGTGACCGGCACACTATCAGCTGGCGGCATTGAAATGACGACGCACACGCATCCAGGCGATAGCGGCGGCACGACGGGCGGCCCGCAGTAAGGAGGCCAAATGGAGAACATCACACTGAAAATTGACCAAGAGACGCAAGACCTGGTACTGGACGACAGCGGAAGTCTGGAGCTGATCGGCGACGCCGAAACCGTCGCCCAATGCGTCCGACTGACGCTGGAGACCTTCAAGGGTGAGTGGTTCCTGGACACAGACCACGGCACCGACTATGACCAAATCATCGGGGACGGTGACGGCGACGCTGAAACCGTCCTCCGCACGGCGATCTTCCAGGAGACCAACGTGCAATACATCGACAGCCTGACCGTGACGCGCAGCGGCCGCAGCATCGCCGCGGCCTTCACCGGACGGCTGAAAGATGGGACCCCCATCAGTCTGGAGGTGAAAGCGTGAACGACAACTGGGGATTAACTGAACGCGGATTCCTTCGGCCGAGTTATGCGGACCTGCTGGACGCCTTCGAGGTAAAGGCGAAGGAGCTGTTCGGCAGCACCGTCAACCTGTCCGTTCGCAGCCCGCTGGGCATCTTCCTGCGCATCTTCGCGTGGTTTGCCGGTCTGACCTGGCAGCTGGCCGAGGACGTCTACAACAGCGGCTTCATCGACACAGCTGCGGGCGTCAGCCTGGCCCGTCTGGGCGCGTTTATCGGCATCCGCGTGCTGGCGGCGCAGAAAGCGACCGGCAGCATCACGATCACCGGCGACGCCGGTGCGACGATCTACGCAGGCTTCATCGTGCAGGCGCGCAACAATCAACGCTTCGTAACTCTGGAGGACGTGACCATCGGCAGCAGCGGCACGGCCACTGTGCCGATCCAGGCGTTTGAGGCAGGACCGGACGGAAATGTGGCCGCGGGGACGATTGACACCGTTGTCACACCTCTGGCGGCTGCAATCAGCGTCACCAACGCTGCGGCAACCGTGGGCGGCAGAAACCGCGAAACGGATCAGGAGTTCCGCGAGCGATACCTGTCGAGCGTGGACAAGCCGGGCGGCAGCAACACAGACGCCATCCGCGCACAACTGCTGGAGGTGCCAGGCATCGTCACCGCTGTCGTGTGGGAGAACGAGACGGACGAGACGGACAGCGACGGCCTGCCGCCGCACAGCATCGAGGCCATCGTCTACGGCGGCACCGACGCCAATATAGCGGCGGCCATCCACGCGCGGAAGGCTGCGGGCATCCAGACCTACGGCGGGCAATCAGCGCAGGTGCTGGACGCCAGCGGCAAGCTGCGGACGATCAAGTTCTCCCGCCCGACGCCGGTGCTGATCTATGTGCAGATCAGCGACCTGGTGACATCCGACGCCTACGCGGGCGATGCAGCATTGAAGGCTGCCATCGTTGAGTACATCGGCAGCGCGGCCGGGGACATCGCGGAAAGCGGTCTCGCCATCGGTGAGACGGTCTATTATAACCGGCTGATGTGCCCTGTGAATAACACGCCGGGCGTGGTGGACTATACGCTGAAAGTCAGCACGGACGGCAAGACCTGGAGCAAGAACAACATCACCATCGACGCCAGGAAGAAGGCAATCACCGGCACGGACAAGGTGGTGATCGTGACGTGATCGTTCTGGTGCTTAAAATGCTGGAGAAGCTGACCGGAGCCTACACGAAGGACCCCGACAGCCTGATCGGCAAGCTGTTCCAGCTGTTCGCGTCCGCTCTGTGGGGCGTGGAAGACACGCTGCAGGTGATCGCCGTCTGGCGTGGGATCGACAACGCCAAGGGCACGACGCTGGACCGCATGGGCCGGAACTTCGGCGTCCGGAGAGACGGAGCCGACGACCGCTTCTATCGCCTGATGATCAAGGTAAAAGTCACGGCGCTGCTGTCTGGCGGCGATGTGGACACCATCATCACGGCCACCAGCGTGCTGTTCGACATTGATCCGGAGCAGGTGGAGGTCGTCGAGCTGTTCCCCGCGAAGTGCCGCGTGATCATGGACGAAGCCGACATCGCGCCGGAGTATATCGCGTATGCAGCCAACACTGCGCCGATCATCAAGCGGATCATGGCCGCGGGCGTCGGAAAAGAGATTTACTTCCGCACGCCGGTGAAGACGGGCGGCACGGTCTATGCGGGGGCCACGCTTCTGGAGGACATCACGCTGACCATCCCGCCATACACGAACAGCTTCGCCACCGCGGGCCGCTTCGGCATCGGCGTGGCGCTGTTTGAGGAAATCACAATGCAGATCAAAACAAAGGAGGACTAAAACATGGCAGAAGGATCTGTTATCACCGAAAAGGGCCGTGCGCTGCTGGGCAAAATCCTGGCAACGAACAGCACCCTGAACATCACGGGCGCACAGATCGGCAGCGGCGACCTGCCCGCGGGGACCCCACCCGCCAGCATGACGGCGCTGGCGTCCTACGTTATGGACGCGACCATCGTCGCCATCAGCACCCCCGCAGCGGGCGAAGTCAAGGTCGTGCTGCAGGTGCTGTCCAACGACGTGGAAACGGCGTTTCTTGCCAAGGAAGTTGCGCTGCTGGCGTCTGATCCCGACGAGGGCGATGTGGTCTATTGCTACGTCCCCATGCAGGACGATCCCGTGCAGATGCGTGCGGCCGGAGATGTGGTCGGCAAGCTGCTGACGATGGAGATCAGCATGATCGTCAGCAATGTCGCCAACGTTACGGCCGTGATCAGTCCGGAAGGGCTGGTCCGCCGCAAGGAGCTGGAGAAGTACGCCCTGGTGACGCACAGTCATGTGATCGCGGACATTCAGGGCCTGCAGGAGCTGCTGAACAGTTATCAGAACAGCATCGACCTGCTGACGGACCTGATCAGCGGAGACATGCCGGGCGGCATCAACTTCGCCCTGGACTTCGCTGCGCTGTCCAACGTCTCCGTGGCGGACGGCGTCTGGAACAAATCGGGCCAGTACATTTCCGCATGATCAGGATCGCCTGCAGCGACAGCGAGGCCAGCTGCCTGATCGCATCCCTTATTACTGAAATCGCTATGCCCTGCCCCTGCGAGGGCGGCCCGCTTCGCATCTGCGGGACCGGGCCGGACGGCGCACCTGCGGAGGTGCGCATCCTGGGCGGCGACGTGTATGAAATCGAAGGGCCAACGGCTGAAACCGTTGCTATTATCCGCGAAAGAAGGTGCCTGTATTGAGCGAGCGCAAAGACCAGGAGCTGACGATCATCACGAAGGCCAGAGACCTGGTGGACGAGACCATGAGCCGGACGAAGAAGTTCGACAAACGGCTTCGCTTCACGCTATCCAACCGGATTGACGAGAAGGCGCTGGACGTTCTGGAGGCCATCGTGGAAGCAAACGAGATCAACCCCACCATCGAAACCGACCCGCGACGGCGCGCCAACCTGTGCATGGCGCGCTTCGACCTGCAAACGTCTGCACTGACAGGCTGCAAGATGCTGCTGATCTTCCTGGACATCGCAAAGACCCACGGGCAGATCGACAACCGCGCCTGCGAGTTCTGGACGAAGCGGGTGCTGGACGTGAAGTACATGACGGCGGCCTGGAGGAAGAAAGACGCCGCGCGATTCAGATAGAGACCCGCAAAACCGAAAGGGTAGGCTTTATATGCACTGGAACTGGCGGCTGCGGTCCCCGAACTCTGGCAACGCGAACAACGTTCGCAACGTCAACACGGACGGCAGCGAGAACAACAACAACGCGTACAACGGCAACGTCGGCGTCCTGCCGCTTCGATGGATTTACCGAGACCGAGTAGCCCGTGCGGCGAAAGCAGAGGCCCATCATCAAAGGAAAGCCTATCCTATCCAACGGAAGGAGGATAAACACATAGCACCGACGCCTGGCACCACGCAGCTGCGCGGCGCTGGGCTGCCAGCGGTGCTTCACCACTATGGGCAAAGACTACGAAAAAATATGTGAATGGGGAAACCTGTACGACGCGTATCTGAAAGCGCGCCGCGGCAAGCGGTGGAAGAACAGCGTCGCCAAGGTGGAAGCGTCGGCGCTGGAAGCCGTCGCGCTGATCCAGCGAGAATTGCAGACCAAGACCTACCGGCCGGGCGGCTATCGCGCGTTCTATGTCTACGAGCCGAAGCGCCGCCTGATCCAGACGAACAGCTTCAAGGACAAAATCGTCCAGCACGCCTTCTGCGATCAGGTCCTGTATGACGCGCTGACCAAGCCCTTCATCCTGGACAACTACGGCAGCCAGGTGGGGAAAGGCACGCACTTCGGGCTGAATCGGCTGCGCGACTTCATGCGTGAATACTACCGCAAAAACGGCTTTTCTGCTGACGGCTGGGTACTGAAAGCGGACGTCCGCCACTACTTCCAATCCATCCGGCCCGACGTGCTGAAAAAGGACGTTGCGAAGTATCTGCACGATCCTGACTGTCTGACGCTTGCCTACCAGATCATTGACAGCGCGCCGGACCCGCTGGGCATCCCCATCGGGAATCAATCGTCCCAAATCTTTGCGCTGCTATATCTGAATCAGCTGGATCACCTCTGCAAAGAGCAGCTGCGCTTCCGGTATTACGGCCGATATATGGACGACTTCTACATCATCTGCGAGAGCAAGGAACGGCTGCAGGAGGCCCTGGTGGTGATCCGGCAGCACCTGGCCGAGCGCGGGCTGGAGCTGAATCAAAAGACAAACATCTTCCCGCTGCGCAACGGTCTGGACTTCCTGGGCTTCCACACCTACATCGACGACGCCGGGCGCGTGATCCGCAAGGTGCGCAAATCCAGCAGGGACCGCATGAAGCGGAAACTGCGCAAGTATGCCGCGCTTTACCAGCGCGGCGAGATCGACCGCGAGAAGATCGCGGAGAGCTACACCAGCTGGCGCGCCCATGCCCTGCACGGGGATTGCAGGCAGCTGGTGGCGAAATACGATCAGCAATTCCTATCAATATTTGAAAGGAGACCCGAACATGTCCAAGAAGATCAACACTCTGGCCGTGGGTGCTAAGGTACGCGACCCGCTGTCGAAGTATTACGGCGTCCCCGTGGGCTTCCAGATCGCGGACAAAAATCACGCGGGCTATCCCGCGAACAGCACAACGCTGGCTGCGGAAAAGATTCTGTGTTTGAAGCCGTTCGACGCAATGGAGAGCGGCGGCAACAGTAACCGGCAGAGCTACGGCAACAACCGCTACAGCCTGGCGAATCTCCGTCAGTGGCTGAACAAATCCGGCACCAACTGGTACCAGGCGCAGCACAGCTACGACCGCGCGCCTGGCTCCAGCTACGTCTGGAACAACGTCAACCCCTATGACACCGAGGCGGGCTTCAAGACCGGCTTTTCTCCGCAGTTCCTGGCCGCGATCCTGCCGACCACGCTGACCGTGGCGAAGCCCACGACAGACGGCGGCGGCAGCGAGACCGTGACCGACGACTTCTTCCTGCCGTCCAAGCAGGAAGTGGGCCTCGGCTCTGAGAACGGCATCGCCGAGGGATCGCTTCTGGCGCTGTTCAACAGCAACAACAGCTCCCGCCTGCGCACCTGCACGCCGCAGGCCATCGCAAACAGCAACTATAGCAGCAACCCCAGCAGCGCGGCCAACTGGTACTGGCGGCTGCGGTCCCCGAACTCTGGCAGCGCGTACGACGTTCGCAGCGTCTACACGGACGGCAGCGAGTACAACAACAGCGCGTACAACGGCATCGTCGGCGTCCTGCCGCTTTGTAATCTGTCCTCTGATACCTTGGTATCTGATGAGCCTGACTCCGAAGGCTACTACACGATTCAGTGGAATCAGGCCCCGACTACGCCCCCTGGCATCACCGTGCCGGATAGCGTAAAGAGCGGGAAAGACGCAGCGATCAGCTGGGCGGCGTCCACCGATCCGGAAGGCGACGCCATCACCTACCAGCTGGACCGCTGGAGCAACAACACGAACGCATGGACCACGATCTACACCGGCAGCAATACCAGCTTTACCGACACCGGCATCACCACGGCGATGGACAGCGTGCAGTGGCGCGTCCGCGCGAAGGATAGCAAGGACGCATACAGCGCCTACACGACGAGCCAGGTAAAGACCGTAACGCACAACGCCGACCCGACCGTTTCCGGAGCCGACGCCAACCTGGGCGCGGTGACGTCGCCCCCGTCCAGAGCCTACACCGTGGGCGATGTGGACGACGGCGACACCCTGACCATTGTGGAGGCACTGGACGGCAGCGAGGTGCGCACTATTGAGGACGCGGAGCGCGGGAAGACCTACACCTTCGGCCTGACGGCCGCACAGTTCGCGGCGCTGGCCGCTGGCGAACACAGCATGACGATCACCGTCACCGACAGCGCAGGAAACAGCGCGACGCGCGTCGTGACCTTCTCCCGCAGCATCACGATGATCAGCGTGCAGCGCGACGCCATCGAGACGGACGCCATGGCCGAAAAGATTCTTATTTCCGTGCGCTTCCTGGGCGCGGAGAACAATTTGACCGTGGAGGCGTGCAACAACGCGAAGGACGCCACCCCGACGTGGGAGACCGTCACCCCTGGCCGCAAGCACCTGTTCACGAATAAGACGAAGACGGCAACGAAGTGGGCCGTGGGCGTCCGCGTGAAGCTGACGAAGACGAACACCAGCGACACCATCGCGCTATACGGCGTAAGCGGCTCTTACCTGTAAGGAGGGAAAAGCATGAATTTGACAGCAGCCAGAGAACTGAACAAGCAGGAAGAAGCGCAGCAGCAGCTGCATCTGTGGGCGGCAATTTTAGCCGCCCACGACGCGCTGATCGCAGGCGGCCTGACCGGCCTTCCTGCGGTCCATGTCGAACGCGCAAAGGCGGCGCTGCTTCGCGCCGGAGATAAGGACGCGGGCGACTACACAGACACGGAACTGCGCGCGATCACTGTCACAAGCGGCGCACGCGTCTGGTCTGAGATCGACGACGGCGACCCGATCTTCCGCAACGAAGCCGTAGTCGGCAGCAACGGCGACCTTTACATCACCATGCAGCAACACCACAAGCGCAGCGACCTTCTACCCGGCAGTACGGCGGCCAGGACGCTGTTCCGTCTGCTTCGCACAGAGCCGGAGGACGGCACCGTGCTGGACTTCGTGTGGGGCGAGTTGGTCCCCTATGGTGCGAAGCGCAGAGACCCGCAGGACGGCAAGGTCTACACGCCGATCCACGAGCAGGGCGTCACGCTCTACGAGCCGCATTATCCGCATCTGGTGCCGTCTGAGTACAAGCTGGTCGAGGGCAGCGACGACGGAGACGGCGGCGATGATACTGTGCCGCGCTGGGCCGATCTGGAGGACGGCCACACCTTCAACGTCGGCGACAGATTCAGCGACTACGGCAAGACCTACGAAGTGCTTCGACAATTCTTCAAAGCGGACAGTTACCGCCCGCCCGCTCTGATCGGGGACTTCTACCAGCTGGCGGAGTAAGGAGGAAAGCATGAACATTAAAGGCATCGACGTGTCTGTATGGCAGGGCAAGATCGACTGGAAGAAAGTCAAGGCAAGCGGCATCGTGTTCGCCATGATCCGCGTCGGCTATGGCAGCAGCCAGGGCAACGACTGCAAAATGGACACCTATTTCAAGGCCAACGTGGAGGGCGCACTGGCCGCGGGCGTAGAGGTGGGCATCTACTTCTATAGCTACGCAAAAAGCGCCCAGGCGGCCGCCAAGGAGGCGGCGTGGGTAGTGGAGCAGATCGCCCCGTATAAGGGCCGCATCCTGTACCCCATCGCCTACGATCTGGAGGATAGCAAGCAGGCAGGGCTGGGGCGCGATGTGCTGACCGCTATGGTGGCGGCCTTCTGCACGACCATCGAAGCTGCGGGCTATTATGCGTCGTTCTACTGCAACACCAACTGGTGCAAGAACATGCTGAACATGGACGACCTGAAAGGCTTCGACCTGTGGCTGGCACAGTGGGCCAGCCAGCCGACGACGGCCTACAGCTTCGGCATGTGGCAGCGCAGCAGCTCTGGCAGCATTGCAGGCATCAACGGGCGCGTCGATCTGGACATCGCGTACAAGGACTATGCGGCCATTATCAAGCGCGCAGGGCTGAACGGGTACAAGGAGGCTGCACAGCCCACAAAGGAGCCGGAGAAGCCCACACAGCCCGCGGAAACGCCTGATGTGAACGACACCCGCAAGAAGATCGTCCAGAAGGCCATCGGCGAGCTGGGCGTGTGCGAGCCGACCGGCGACGACAAGTATATCCAGTGGTACAACACGGAGGTCCTGAAAACATGGGGCCTGCCGCTTGACGCGGCGTGGTGCGCCATGTGGGTGAGCTACGTTGTCATTTATCTGGCAGGCGTCGCCCGCGACATTGTGAAGCCCTACTGCGGATGCAGCACCGGCATGGCCTTCTTTAAGGCACAGGGCGTCTTCCATCCTTCGGCGGCCTGTGGCGGCACATACACCCCGCTGCCTGCCGACATCGTCTTCTTTAAGGATAAGAAATCCACCGCAGAAAGCACCCACACGGGCCTTGTGGAGTATGTGAAGGACGGCGTTCTCCACACCATTGAAGGCAACACCAGCGACGCCGTAAAGCGCCGCCAGTACGATCTGAACGACACCTACATTGTGGGCTATGCGGCCCCGGACTACGGAAAGGAGAACATCGACAGCATGACCAAGGCCGAACTGAAGCAGCTGATCCGTGAAGTGATCGCAGAAGACAACCCCACCTATGCGGACCTGAAAGACGTGCCCGCCTACTGGCAGGAGCAGGCGAAGGCGCTACTGGACGCTGGAGCCGTCAACGGCGGCACCCCTGCGGACATCAACCCCACCGATCTGAATCTGCGCCACGAGACACTGAAAGCTGTGATTATTGCGTCGCTTTACCACGACGCAAACACCCCCGAAAAGT
>ERZ825384.426-NODE-426-length-55732-cov-6.731810_pt1 | contig 55732 bp, 48 predicted proteins | sample MGYA00519931_ERZ825384 | MGnify/ENA primary metagenome ERZ825384 (study PRJEB31778, sample SAMEA3449200) | human gut metagenome | biome: human gut; feature: human-associated habitat; material: faeces | place: United Kingdom | collected 2010/2012 ...
CAGCTCTCACAGTTCATGGAGGGGGTCTCTACTGCTTTCAACCCCAGCCACGGCAGCCTGTCTTACGTGCAGGCCGGACATTGTGTGTCCAAACAGATTGGGCGGCATGATGCAGCCTGCCAAGGCTGCCCACGGTGCGTTTCTCGCTCGCCCGTCTTGGGGACCCCGCAAAGCCGGACGGCTTTGTGGGGAGAGGAGAAGCAGCGTAGTGATTGAGCTTTCGTGCTTGCACGGAAGCGAAAGATACGCAGCTTGCTTCGACGAGGTCGTCGCGCGCGCCGTGCGCGTTTCCCAACCTGCAGTGTTGTCCGCGTTGCTGATATAAAGTTGCCAAAGTGCATCGAGAAGATTTGTCCCTCTACTATCCCTCCCGAAAAAACGACGGGGTGAATAACAAAAACGGAGAAAAAGCTGCACAAATTTTCTGGATATTTTTGTAATTACGTGGAGACTTCATTTCATTATGGTTCTTCAATACAATTCAAAAGGTATAAAAAGCGCCATACCGTATGCGAAAAGGCAAACGGTATGGCGTGAAAAAGCTTCTATATATTTTGACTAATTTGTGAGAAAAGAATTATGGCTCTGGCTTTCAGCCATTCTCCCACTCGTCCCAGGCTTCGTCCTCGTCATCATACCAATCCCGATTATCCTCATAGAGATCCTCTGGATTGTCATAATCTTCCCGGACGCTGCCGGAACTGCCGGAGTGGAACGTTGTGGGGATATCCGGCTTTACGACCGGCACGAGCAGCGTATTGCCGCTCCAATAGCCATCGTTTTTCTGCGTTTCGATCACCTTGCCATCCTGACAGACAGCGGTAAAAATCGGTGTTTGCTTGTTGGTGTACCAGTAATAGGTCATTTGCTTGAACGTTCCGTCCTTTTTATATGCCCAGCCGGATTTCGCCATGCCATGCGTGCCAAGCGTGCGCGTGGCATCAATGCTGCTCTCTGGCATCCCGATATATGGGATGCCCGCGTCTTTTTCCGCCTGAAGCGCGGCTTCGCGTTCTTCCTGCTGGCGCAGCTGTTTTGCTTCTTCCTCCAGACGTGCCTGCTCTGCCCGCTGTTCTTCCTGCTTGCGCTTTTCCTGCTCTGCAGCCTGCTGTGTGACAATCTGTTGGCGGTTTGTCTCGGCAATCCTTTCTAGCGGCGGTACCGCAAAAATCACGAATGCGGCAAGTGCTGCGGCGGCCAGCCAGCCCCAAGGAATCCGGCGTTTCGGCTTCTTCGGTTCGTCCTGCTCCGACGGCGGCGGAAGCGTAAACGTTGGTGCTTCCGGAACTGGTTCGACTTCAAACGAAGCTGGCTTCTCCGGCACAGACTGCGCCACAGGCGGTTCTACTGGTACGGGCGGCATCGGGGTCGCAGCTTTTTCGTTCTTTGCTGGCTCGACGGGCGGGATTTTCTTCTCCGGAAATGCCGTTTGCTCAGATTTCCGAAGCACAAACTTCGCCTTCTCCGGCGGATATGGCGCATCCTGTGCGCTGCAAACAAAAACGTCCGTTACGCGGCCGGTTTTCTCCGCATTCCGGTTTCCAACCGGAACGACCACAAAATCACCGACTGCAAGCGGCAAGCCGCCTGTCAGATAGGCGCATTGAGATTGCATATAAAATCCAAGACATTTTCGCTTGAGGTGGCAGACATGAAAATCGCTTTCTATTGCAGAGTGGACGGACAGGGCTTCGGCTTTGTCCTCCCCGATGAAGCTGACAAGCTCCGCGAGTTTTTCGCCGAGCATCAGGATAAGCCTGCGCTTGAAAATTCATCAAGCGCAAGCTAAAAATTTTTGTCGTGTGCTTGACATACGGGTGTCTCAAATCGTGGATTCTGATGCGCTTGACGCCTGCTGCCTTTGCACCCCTGTCCATCTCATGGTGGAGATAGCTTTTGGTTACCGAGAAAATACGATCTTTCTTTTTCAGACCGTACTGCATTTTGAAAAACTCCTGCATCTCCTGGCAGAGAAAGTCGGGCATCTGAATGGTGCGGTTGCTTTTCTTTGTTTTCGGTGAGGTAATAACATCCTGCCCTTTGAGCCGCTGATAGGTCTTGCTGATCTTGACAGTGCCGCGCTCAAAATCGAAGTCCGCAGGCGTCAGCGCCAGCAGTTCTCCCTCCCGGATGCCTGTCCAGTAGAGCATCTGAAAGGCGTAGTAGGAAACCGGCTTGTCCATCATCTCTTCAGCAAATTTCTGATATTCTTCTTTCGTCCAGAACAACATCTCCCGCCGTTCCTCTGTCCCCATGTTTCCGGCTTTCGCTGCCGGATTGGAGTGGAGATCGTAAAACCGGACGGCATGGTTGAAGATGGCGCTGAGCTGATTGTGCAGCGTCTTGAGATAGGTCTGAGAATAGGGCTTGCGCTTCTCATCCCGATAAGCGAGCAGCTCGTTTTGCCATGCAATCACATCTTTGGTGGTGATCTCGTTGATTTTCCGCTTGCCGAAGTACGGGAGCAGCTTCGTTTTGATGATATTCTCCTTGGTCTGCCATGTGCTTTCTTTCAGCCGCGCCTTGAGATCGTTGGTATAGATTTCACAGAACGCCTCAAAGCTCATGTCCAGATCTCCGGCATTCTGCTGTTGAAACTTCTGCTCCCATTCCAGTGCTTCTCGCCTTGTGGCGAATCCGCGCTTGCATTTGGGCTTGCGTTCTCCTGTCCAGTCCGTGTACTGTGTCACCACATACCACGAACCGTTTTCCTTGTTCTTATAAGCTGGCATCTGCATCCTTCCTTTCTGTTCCGTAGAACCGTTCATTGAAATACTGCCGGTTGACGCGGCCTGCGATGGTCAGAAATCCTTTTGCCTTTAACTCCTCATTGAGCTGCCGAATGAGCTTGTAGGCGTAGGGCTTCGACACATCCAGTTCCGCTGCGACTTCCTCTGCTCGAATAAATCTGTTGTCCATAAAACTCCTCCTTGTTGATTTTTGGTAATACTTGTCCTTATTTCGTGTCGGATACTTTCTGGCCGCCTTCCGATTTGCCCGGGCGGACACACCATGACTGTGATGTGCGACAGGTATTAAATTTTCGAACTTAACTGTAAATGCTTAAGTTTGCACTTGCATTATACTAAACATATTCCGTTATGTCAAGAGGCTTTCGAGAAAAATATTAAACTTTTTTATTTAGGCTGTATTGACACAAACTAAGCATATATGCTATAATTATCGCAACGATACCAAAGGAGTGTAGGTTTATGGCGATTGGTGAACGAATCCGTTTTATTCGTAATTTGCGTGGCATAACGCAGAAATGGCTTGGTCAAGCTGTTGGCTTTCCGCCTAAAACGGCTGATGTCCGCATGGCGCAGTACGAGTCCGGTTCCAGAACGCCGAAAGAGGATTTGGTAAAAGCTATCGCCAATGTGTTGGAGGTTTCTCCCTTGGCATTGCAGATTCCCGACATTGACAGTGACCTTGGATTTATTCACACCCTTTTTGCCATCGAGGACATTCACGGCATCCGTGCTGAAAAGCAGGGGGATGAGGTGCATCTCATCTTTGACGGCAGCAAACGTACCATGGATGAATCAATCTTTACCATGCTTTCCGCATGGGCAGAACAGTCGAAGAAGCTGCGCTGCGGCAAGATAAGCAAAGAGCAGTACGACCACTGGCGCTACACCTTTCCGGAAGAGGACACCACCCAGCGTTGGGCAAAAGTACCGTCGCAGGGACTGAGCGATCTGCTTGTGGAAGCGTTCAAGGATCAGCAGAAAGAAAAATGAACATAGAAAAAGCCCGTACTGACATCCAATCAGTACGGGCTTCAATCATATGGAGAAGTTTGTGAGCTTGGAGAAATTACTCTTTACTCACAAGCCACTGGCACGCAGAATAACTGCGCTCCGGCGGAATCTTATCAAACTCTTATCAGAAGGGGCGGGTAAAATCCAAAAACCGTTGGTATTCCTACACTTTTCGGCTTTTCTGATTTATTCCCACTCCACCGTTGCAGGCGGTTTGGAGGTGATGTCGTAGACGATGCGGTTGATATGCTTCACCTCGCCGACGATACGGCCGGAGATCTTGTCCAGCAGCTCGTAGGGCAGACGGGACCAGGTGGCGGTCATAAAGTCCTGAGACTGCACGGCACGCAGGGCCAGCGTGTAGTCATAGGTGCGCTCATCGCCCATAACGCCTACGCTGCGCAGGTCCGTCAGCACGGCAAAATACTGGCTGGTGGTGCGATCCAGGCCCGCCAGAGCCATTTCCTCCCGGAAGATGGCATCGGCATCCCGCAGGATGGCCAGCTTTTCCTCGGTGATCTCGCCGATGACGCGGATGGCAAGGCCCGGCCCCGGGAAGGGCTGACGCCACACCAGCTGCTCCGGCAGACCCAGCTCCAGGCCCAGCTGCCGCACCTCGTCCTTGAACAGGCGGCGCAGAGGCTCCACGATATCCTTGAAATCCACACAGTCCGGCAGACCGCCCACATTGTGGTGGCTCTTGATGACGGTGGACTCACCGCCCAGACCGGACTCCACCACGTCGGGATAAATGGTGCCCTGGGCCAGGAAGTCCACAGCGCCAATCTTCTTGGCCTCCTCCTCGAACACGCGGATGAACTCCTCGCCGATGATCTTCCGCTTGCGCTCGGGGTCCGTGACGCCGGCCAGCTTGCCAAGGAACCGGGGACCGGCGTTGACACGGCGGACATCCACGTTGAACTGCTTGGTCATTACATGCTCCACCTGGTCGCCTTCGTCCTTGCGCAGCAGGCCGTGGTCCACGAAAATGCACGTCAGCTGACGGCCCACCGCCCGCTGCAGCAGCGCGGCGGCCACGGAGCTGTCCACGCCGCCGGACAGAGCCAGCAGCACGCGGCCATTGCCGATCTTCTCCCGGCACTGGGCCACTGCCTCCTCCAGATAGGACGCCATGGTCCACTCCGGCTGGAAGCCGCAGATCTTATACAGGAAATTCTCCAGGATCTGCCGGCCATACTCGGTGTGCACCACCTCAGGATGGAACTGCACGCCGTAGAGCCGCTTCTCCCGGCACTGGACCGCCGCGTGGCGGCAGCCCTCGGTGGAGGCAATGATCTCGAACCCGGGAGCCAGACGATCCACCTCTACCCCGTGGCTCATCCAGTACACCGCCGTTTCCGGCACGCCGTCAAACAGCGGGGAATCCGTATGGGTCAGCTCCGTCTTGCCATATTCCCGGGTGTCGGCCTTGCAGCACTGGCCGCCCAGCAGGTGCATCATCAGCTGCAAACCGTAGCAGATGCCCAGCACCGGCACGCCCATAGACAGCATCTCCGGGTCGATCATGGGAGCACCCTGGTCGAACACCGTGGCAGGGCCGCCGGTGAAAATGATGGCGTCCGGGGCAAAGGCACGGACCTCATCCATGGTCATGCGGAAGGACTTGATCTCGCAGTATACGCCGCACTCACGGATGCGGCGAGCCACCAGCAGGTTGTATTGGCCGCCGAAATCCAGCACTAAAACCTTTTTCATACGGGGTCATCCTCCCGGAAGGTGATGTGGTCGGGGGTAGCCTCCTCGATGACGGCCAGGGAGTGGATGGGATAGCCCTTCTCCCGCAGGGCGTCGCCGCCATGCTGGAAGCCCTTCTCCACGGCCACACCGATGCCCACCAGCTCTGCACCGGCGGCCTTGACGATGTCGATCAGGCCCTGCATGGCATAGCCCTTGGCCATAAAGTCGTCGATGATCAGCACCCGGTCGTTGGGACCCAGCCACTCCTGGGCCACAATGAGGGTGACCTTTTTCTTATAGGTATAGGAGAAGATCTCGCTCTGATACAGGCCGCCCTCGATGTTGTCGCTCTTGGCCTTCTTGGCGAATACCATGGGAACGCCGTATTTCTGGGCACACACGGTGGCCAGAGGGATGCCGCTGGCCTCCGCCGTCAGCACCATGGTGATGTCCTTCACGTCGAAATACTTGGCGAACTCATCGGCCAGCTGGCTCATGAGGGCGGTGTCCACCCGGTGATTCAGGAAACCGTCCACTTTGATGATGTTGCCGGGCAGGACCTTACCCTCCCGGCGGATACGCTCCTTCAGCAGTTCCATATACTCCTCCTATTAATTTCACATTGCTGTGAATAATGACATTATTCTGCCCTATTCCTCCTATAAAAGCAAGGGGGCGAAAGGGCGAAGTTCCCGGACCTTTCCGGGGCGGCTTTTGTCACATATGACGGGGATCAGTCCCGGTGCAGGCTCCCGCGGACAAAATCGCTGAACCGCTGGGCCGCGGACGTCAGGGGCACGTCCCGCAGGACGCACAGATCCACGCTGCGGGCCGGGATATCAAAGGATGTGCGCAGCTTCCGCAGACGCCCGCTGTCCAGCTCCCGGTGGACGAACTCCTCCGTGACTCCGGCCACGCCGAAGCCGATGGCCGCCAGGTCTACCAGCAGGCTTCGGGCACCCAGTTCGATCTCCGGGTGCAGATGCAGACCGTTCTGCAGGAAATACTTTTCCAAAAACAGCCGGGAGGACGCCTTCCGCTCCAGCAGGATCAGCGGGAACTGGGCAATCTCCTCCAGGGAATAGACATGGTCAAAGTCGCAGGGATACTCCGCCCCGGCCACAAAGATGGAATGGGTGGTCAGGCACGGGAACGTCTCCAGAGACGCCGCCTCCTGAGGGGTGCTGGCAAAGGCAATATCCACCTTGCCGGATTGCAGCAGGCCCAGGACCTTATGGCTGCGGCCGGAGATGATCTGAATGTGGATGGCCGGGTACTGCCGGTGGAACCGGTCCAGGTACGGCAGCAGAAACTGGCTGGTAACGGTGTCGCTGGCGCCGATGGTCAGGTGGCCCATTTGCAGATCCCGGCTCTGGGACAGCTTTTCTTCCCCTGTTTCCAGCAGGCCCATGGCGCTGCGGACGTATTCATACAGCATCCGCCCGTCGGCGGTCAGGGTGACGCCCCGGGAGTTCCGGGCGAACAGGCGGGTCTGAAGCTCCGCCTCCAGCTGCTTGATGGACTGGCTGACGGCAGACTGGGATATAAACAAAGTCTGGGCCGCGGCGGTAATGTTTCCGGCCTCGGCCACTTCCTTGAAAACGCGATAAAGCTCCAGCTTCACGGACATAACAGCACCTCATTAAGAAAAATAATGCGTGTGGGTTTATTATCTGCGGTAATTATATCAGATATTTTCAGGAATGCAACCCCCATCTGTATTTCACCGGAGGATTCGGCATTTTTCCCGATTTCCTCTTGCTTTTTCCGGGGGCCGTCTGTATAATCGTAACTGGCTTTTGCTGCAAGAGTAGAAGCGGCGCGTTAAGTGCCGGTCGGATGGGAGGTTGCCGCCGGACGAAGGGGACCCTGTCTCCGCGGTGCCGTCTTCGCATCCGCTTTGGCAGCAGGCCCGGGGGGCCTGCGCCCTGACAAGTGCATACTCCCCAACCTCCTCCCATTTCATCCGAATTAGGAGGTATTTTTATGTCCGAGATCCACAACACCAATGCACCTGCCCGCCGGGGGCCCAAGTGGCCCGTGAAGGCCATGGTCACCTGCGCCCTGCTGACGGCTATCAGCGTGGTGCTGGCCCGGTTCCTGATCCCCACGCCCAACGAGGTGACCCGCTTTTCCTTGGAAGCGGTGCCCATCTTCCTGGCAGGGATGCTGTTCGGGCCGCTGCCTGGGGCGCTGACAGGCTTTGCCGCCGATTTCATCGGCTGCCTGTTCTCCCCCTATGGCTACAATCCCATTTTCTGCGTGCCCCCCATTCTGTATGGCCTATGCGCCGGGCTTTTCCGTCCCTGGCTGACCCGCAGGTGCAGTCCCCTGCGTCTGGCGGCGGCGTTTTTGCCGGCGGTAGTTCTGGGGTCCATCCTGTACCAGAGCTTCGCCCTGGCCATGATCTACGGCGGCGAGGCCAGACAGGCGTACTTTTTGGCCCGGTTGGCGGCGCGCAGCGTGCAGTTTGCCATTACCGGCGTGCTGGACGTGCTGGTAGTGTGGCTTTTGCAGCGCTCCGGCGCTCTGCGGGCTGTGGGCCTGCCGCCGGTGCAGTCGAAAGGAAATGATAACGCATGAACATTGACGAGACACTATCCTATATCCACGCCGTGTGCTGGCGGGGCAGCGTACCGGGGCTGGAGCGCATCGGCGCGCTGCTGGCCCGGATGGGCGACCCGCAAAAGCAGATGCGGTTCATTCATGTCACCGGCACCAACGGCAAGGGCTCTACCTGCGCCATGATGGCCAGCATCCTTCGGGCAGCCGGTTATCGGACGGGGCTGTATACGTCTCCCTTTCTGATCCGATTCAACGAGCGGATGCAGGTGGACGGCCGGCAGATCACCGACGACGAGCTATGTGAGATCACCGCCTATGTCCGCCCCCTGGCGGATGCGCTGGACCCTCACCCCACGGAGTTTGAAATGGTCACGGCCATTGCCTTTGCCTATTTTGCCCGCCACAACTGCGACATCGTGGTGTGCGAGGTGGGCATGGGCGGCGAGTTTGACGCCACCAATGTCATCCCCGCCCCGGAGGCTGCCGTGTTCTGCAACATCGGCCTGGATCACACCCAGTACCTGGGCGATACCATTGAAAAAATCGCCGCCACCAAGGCCGGGATCATCAAGCCCGGCTGCGAGGCGGTGCTGTACCGCCAGACGGCCTCTGTGGAGGAGATCATCCGCCAGCGGTGCGCGCGTCTGGGCGTTCCCCTGCACCTGGCGGATTTTGACGGCATCCGTCCGGAAAAGGCCGGACTGGAGGGCCAGGTCTTTGACTGGGAGGAGCTTGCCGGCCTGCACCTGCCCCTGCTGGGACGGCACCAGCTGTGCAATGCCGCCGTGGCCCTGACAGCCATGCGGGTGCTGCAAAAGCGTGGCTGGTCCATTACGGAGGAGCACATCCGCCGCGGCCTGGCGGCCACCGACTGGCCCGGCCGGTTCCAGATCATCGGCCATGATCCTCTGTTCATCATCGACGGCGGGCACAATCCCCAGTGTATCCGGGCGCTGGAGCAGAATATCCGGGATTATCTGCCGGACCGCCCGCTGACGGTGCTTACCGGCGTCATGCAGGACAAGGACTATCACTGCATGTACCGGGGCGTGGTGCCCTATGCCCGCTCCTTCATCACCGTCACGCCGGATAACCCCCGCTCCCTGCCTGCCGGGGAGCTGGCAGCGTATATCCGGGAGCTGGGAGCGCCGGTCACCGCCTGCGATACCATCCGCGGCGGCGTTTCCCTGGCGCTGGAGCAGGCCGGACCCGGCGGCACAGTGCTGTGTTACGGCTCTCTGTATCTGATCGGCGACGTGGAGACACAGCTGCGGGACCTGAAAAAAAGCTGAGTCCAGGGGATTCGCGAGGGACAGGCACATGGAAAAGCGCCATGTTGTCTGTCCTTCGCTTTTTATCATGGCAGTTCTACAAATTTTCCCGGCAGGCCCTAAAATTTCTGTTGCATTTTTATACCGTATCGTGTAAAATGAGAGGGACAATATAAGATTGGTAGCTGTAAGGAAGTGCCTCGCGCACGGGCTGCAACTATCACTCGGCTGTTGCTTGAGTGTTTCAGATCTCCACCCCGGAGGTTTGAAACATTTTTCTTTACCCGGAAGCATTGGAACAATTCATAAGGAGGAACACACATGAATCTGGTCATCAACGGAAGACTCATCACCCGGGACGAGGGCGGCAAGGGCTATTATGAGCACGGCGCCGTAGCCTACGAGGGAACCACCATCACCGAGGTAGGCGAGGAGAGCGTCCTGCGGGCCAAATACCCCCAGGCCAACCTCATCGACGCCAAGGGCGGCGTCATCATGCCCGCCTTCATCAATGCCCACACCCATATCTACTCCGCCCTGGCAAGGGGCCTGTCCATCGTGGGCAACAATCCCACCAACTTCTACGAGGTCCTGGACGGTACCTGGTGGGCCATCGACCGCAAGCTGACCCTGGCCGGCACCCGCGCCAGCGCCGACGCCCTGTATATGGACTGCATCAAGCAGGGCGTCACCACCATTTTCGACCATCACGCCTCCTACGCCGAGATTCCCGGCTCTCTGCACACCATTGCCGCCTCTGCCAAGAAATTCGGCATCCGCTCCTGCCTGTGCTATGAGGTTTCCGACCGGGACGGCGAGGAAAAGTGTCTCCAGGCCATCCAGGAAAATGCCGACTTCATCACCGAGTGCGAAAGGAACCGGGACCCCATGCTGGCAGCCATGTTCGGCGGACACGCCCTGTTCACCATCAGCGACAAGACCTTTGACCGCATGGTGGCCGCCAACAATGGCCGCACCGGTTACCACATCCATGTGTCCGAGGGCATGAACGACGTGTACGACAGCCTGCAAAACTATGGCCGCCGCCCTGTCCAGCGGCTCCAGGACCACGGCATTCTGGGGGAAAAGACCATTCTGGGCCACTGCATCCATGTGAACACCGCCGAAATGGAGATCATCCGGGACACCGGCACCATGGTGGTCAACAATCCCGAGAGCAACATGGGCAACGCCATCGGCATCTGCCCGGTGCTCCAGCTGCACAAGCGGGGCATCCTGCTGGGCATGGGCACCGACGCCTATACCAACGACATGCTGGAATCCCTGAAGGTGGCCCTGTGCTCCCAGCGCAGCCAGAACTGCCTGCCCAACGTGGGCTGGTGCGAGGTCACGGACATGCTGTTCCGCAACAACGCCAAAATCGGCGAGAAGTATTTCCCGGTGCAGCTGGGGGTGCTGAAGGCCGGCGCCGCCGCGGACATCATCGTTATGGACTACAAGCCCTTCACCCCCTTCTCCGACGAGAACATCGACGGCCACATGATCTTCGGCATGACCGGCCGCCAGTGCCAGACCACCATCGCGGGCGGCAAGCTCCTGATGCAGGACCGGGTGCTGGTGGGTATCGACGAGGAGGCGGAAAATGCCCACATCCTGGAGGCTGCCAAGAAGCTCTGGGGCGATCTGAACCACCGGACGTATTGATTCGTTGGAAGCTTTACCAAGGCGGAAGCATCTTCGGCTCAAGTCCTTTGATTATGCACAGGGTTGGTATTTTGTGACGATATGCACCGACGGGAAGCAGAAAATTCTCTGTGATCTTGTAGGGCGGGGTGCCCTCACCCCGCCGCTGATCAATCTAACTCCCATCGGTCGTGTGGTTGAAAAGCATATTCTCCGCACAGGCGATATTTATCCGTCCGTCACAATTGATAAATATGTCATCATGCCCAACCATGTGCATCTGATCATCGTCATCCGTGCGCCGGACGGCGGGGTGAGGGCACCCCGCCCTACGTACCTGCCATCCGTAGTCCGTTCCATCAAGGCGATGGTCACGCGGGAGGTCGGTCATTCTGTTTGGCAGGCATCCTTTTACGACCACATCATCCGCAGCCGGCCCGACTATCTCCGCATCTGGCAATATATAGACGAAAATCCCGCCCGCTGGGCGGAGGACGAGTATTACAGCATGTAAAAGCAAGGAGGATATCCCATGTCTGAAAAAATGTATCCCATTCCCTTCCGCTCCCTGATGAACTGGGTGGTCACCGAGTATGCCGGCTGCGGCGACGTGTTCGGCGTCCACAAGCAGTATCACGCCACCGGCAAGAGCCTGCCGATTTTCGGCGAACGCATCGAAACACCCTTTGGCCCTGCCGCCGGTCCCAACAGCCAGCTGGCTCAGAACATCATCGCCGCCTATGTGGCCGGCGCCCGGTTCTTCGAGGTGAAAACCGTCCAGAAGATGGACGGTGCGGACCTGGCCGCCTGTGTGCCCCGCCCCTGCATTCTGGCCAACGACGAGGGCTACAACCAGGAATGGTCCACGGAGCTCACCGTGCCCCAGGCCATGGACGAGTATATCAAGGCCTGGTGCGCCCTGAAGGTCCTCAGCAAGGTCTACGGCTTCGGCGACCCCGACGGGTTCGTGTTCAACATGTCCGTGGGCTACGATCTGGAGGGCATCAAGGGCGAGAAGGTCAACACCTACATCGACGGCATGATGGACGCCGGACGCACCGCCATTTTCGGCGAGTGCAAGGAGGTCCTGAAGGAGCTGTTCCCCCAGGAGACCGCCTTCATCGACGCCATCTCCCCCCGGGTGTCCCGCAGCGTCACCGTCTCCACCCTCCACGGCTGTCCCCCGGACGAGATCGAGCGCATCGCCGGCTATCTGATTTCCGAGAAGCACCTGCACACCTTCGTCAAGTGCAACCCCACCATCCTGGGCTATGAGACCGCCCGCCGGACCCTGGACGCCATGGGCTATGACTATATTGTGTTCGACGAGCACCACTTCAACGAGGATCTCCAGTGGGCCGACGCCGTGCCCATGTTTGGGCGGCTTCAGGCTCTGGCCGATGAAAACGGCCTGGAGTTCGGTCTGAAGCTCTCCAACACCTTCCCCGTGGACACCACCCGGGGTGAACTGCCCAACGATGAGATGTACATGTCCGGCCGCAGCCTGTTCCCCCTGACCATTGAGATGTGCCACCGCATTTCCCGCCAGTTCAAGGGTAAGATGCGTATCTCCTTCGCCGGCGGCGCGGAGTATTTCAACTGCGACAAGCTGTTCGCGGCGGGCATCTGGCCCATCACCGTGGCCACCACCATCCTCAAGCCCGGCGGCTACAACCGCCTGCACCAGATGGTGGAGAAGGTGGAGCCCATGGCCTACCGTCCCTTCAGCGGCACGGATACCCAGGCCATCTGCGAGTTGTCCGCCGCCAGCCATACCGATGTCCACCACGTCAAGCCCATCAAGCCCCTGCCCAGCCGCAAGAGTGAGAAAAGCGTCCCCTGGCTGGACTGCTTCACCGCCCCCTGTCAGGGCGGCTGCCCCATTGAGCAGGACATTCCCGAGTATATGGAGCTGTGCCGCAAGGGCCTGTACGCCCCGGCCCTGAAGCTCATCACCCAGAAGAATCCCCTGCCCTTCCTGACCGGTACCATCTGCGCCCACCGGTGTCAGACCAAGTGCTCCCGGAACTTCTATGACGAGTCCGTCCGCATCCGGGACACCAAGCTGCTGGCCGCCGAAAAGGGTTACAACGCTCTGATGGCCTCTATCCGTGTTCCGGAGCGGGTCCCCGGCAAGAAGGCCGCCATCATCGGCGGCGGTCCTACCGGTATTGCCGCCGCCTACTTCCTGGGCCGCGCCGGGATTGAAGCCACCATTTTCGAGCGGGAGAGCTGCCTGGGCGGCGTACCCCGTCATGTGATTCCCGCCTTCCGCATCGCCAATGAGACCATTGAAAAGGATATCGCCCTGATGGAGAAGTACGGTGTGGACGTCCGCTGCGGCGCACCGGCCCCCTCGGTGAAGGAGCTGAAGGCCATGGGCTACACCCATATTCTCTTTGCCGTGGGCGCCTGGAAGCCCGGCAAGCTGGATATCCCCGGCGACGTAGCCGGCGCCATCCAGTGGATGAAGGGCGTCAAGGCCGGCAACATCGCCGTGGGCGGCAGCATTGCCGTCGTCGGCGGCGGCAACACCGCCATGGATGCCGCCCGTCTGGCCAAGCGCAGCGGTGCCAGGCAGGTAACTCTGGTATATCGCCGGACCCGCAAGTACATGCCCGCCGACGAGCATGAGCTGGCCCTGGCCCTCCAGGACGGCGTTACCTTTGCCGAGCTGGCCGCTCCTGTGAAGCAGGCAGACGGCATGCTGACCTGTGAAAGGATGGTGCTGGGCCAGGCCGATGCCTCCGGCCGCCGCAGTCCCGTGGGCAGCGGTGAGTTCTTCGACATTCCCTGCGACCTGGTGATCTCCGCCGTAGGCGAGCAGGTAGACAGCGCCCTGATGGCCGCCAACGGCATCGAGCTGGACAAGAAGGGCCGTCCCGCCTTCCAGACCAATCTTCCCGGCGTGTATGCCGCCGGTGACGCCGCCCGGGGCCCCGCCACCGTGGTGGAGGGCATCGCCGACGCCGCCCGCTTCGCCCAGGAGGTCATCGGAACGGCCTATACCTATGACATCCCCCAGCAGGCGTACATTACCAAGACCGACGCCCAGGCCAAGAAGGGCGTCCTGCAAATGAGCGGCTGCATCTGCCGCGAGGGCGACCGCTGCCTGCAATGCTCCACCGTGTGCGAAAACTGTGTGGACTCCTGCCCCAACCGGGCCAACGTGGTCATCGCCATGGCCAACGGCAGCCACCAGATCCTCCATGTGGACAAGATGTGCAACGAATGCGGCAACTGCACCCAGTTCTGCCCCTACGCCTCCGAGCCCTGCCACGACAAGTTCACCCTGTTCCAGACCGCCGAGGACATGGCCGACTCCCACAATGCCGGCGTCCTGTTCCTGGGCGGGGACATGGTCCGGGTACGCACCTTCGGTGAGCCCAAGGACTACGACCTGAGCAAGGAAAGCGGACTGCCTGCTGACCTGGAAACGCTCATCGTCACCATCCGTGACAAGTACGGGTATCTGTTCGCCTGATTTCTCCCACTATTCGCAAAAAAGAGTCCCTGCCTTCCTTGAGGGAAAGCAGGGGCCCTTTGCCGTCCGGGGGTGTTTTATTGGTCCGGGTTGGTGGTGAACAGGCCCACCACGTCCTCCAGTGCCAGGCTCAGGGTAATTGCCTGGGCCTTGGTGCTGGGACCCGCCTGGGCCATGATGGCCTGCATAATGGCGTTTTTCTCGCCGGTGGGGGCCACGATAAAGATCATCTCCCGCTCCTCGGCAATGGACATGCCGAAAAACTTCCCGGCGTCCTCGGCTCCGGTGCTGCGGGTATGGACAATGGTGCCGCCACGGGCTCCGGCGGACCGGGCCGCCTCCATGACCTTATCGGTATAGCCCTGGTTGGCAATGGCAACGATCAGCTGATAGGCAGCGTCCTTCATGGTCTCGTCCTCCTCTACGTCGATTTCCGGGACCTTGGTGGGGTCGCCGGAGGTCAGATAATTCATGGCGGTCTTGCCGCCGATGCTGCTCAGGGGCAGGCACACGGCGATGCCGCTTCCGGGAGCGGAAAGGTGCATGGTGGAAACCAGCTCCTTCACCAGGGTATCCTTGCAGGCCGGGGTCACCACGGAGAACAGCACCGCCTTCTCCGTGGCCTCCAGGCCCAGATAGCTCAGCACATCGTCGCTGGCGGTGCCCCGGCCCAGGGCCGTGAACACCACCGGCGCGCCGAAGGCCCGGTAAAAATCCACAAATCGTCCGGAGCCCACCACCCGGTTGGTGATGGTGATCATCAAATACAGTCGTTTCATTCCGTTTCCTCCTATGCCAGCTCGATGATCTCTTCCACCTGGGCCACGGCTGCGGGAGCCACGTGCTTGATGCGCCGCTTATAGCTCACGCCCAGCAGCTGGATGGTTACCAGGGGCGTCATAGCCACCATGGCCACCACGCCGAAGGCGTCCGTGACCACGTTGCCGCCCACGGCGTCGCAGGCGCCCATGGCAAAGGGCAGCAGGAACGTGGCCGTCATGGGACCGGAGGCCACGCCGCCGGAGTCGAAGGCGATGGAGGTGAATATTTTCGGCACCACGAAGGACAGAGCCAGGCTCAGGGCATAACCCGGCAGCAGGAACCACATGATGGAGATACCCGTCAGCACCCGGATCATGGCCAGGCCCAGCGACACCGCCACGCCCAGCGACAGGGCCAGGTTCATGGCGCCGGCGGGGATGGAGCCGGCGGTAATCTCCTCCACCTGCCGGTTGAGGATGTGAACGGCGGGCTCCGCCGCCACGATGAAATAGCCGATGACCATAGCGATGGGAATCAGCACCCAGTTGCAGTCCAGGGACGCGATGCTGCTGCCCAGGAAATTGCCCACGGCCATAAAGCCCACATTGACGCCGGTCAGGAACAGCACCAGGCCCAGATAAGTATACAGGAAGCCCACCGCCATGCTCATGATCTGCCGCCGGTTCAGGCGGCGGGTCAGCAGCTGGAAGATCAGGAAGAAGCCCGCAATAGGCGCCAGGGACAGGAGAATTTCCTTGAAATATTCCGGAAGCGCATGGGTATAGGACCGGAACATCTCCACGGTGTCCTGGGCGTCGGGCACCGTCACCGGCGTATAGCTGCTGCCGTCGGGCTTATACAGAAGGCCCAGCAGCAGCACCGTCAGAATGGGGCCGATGGAGCACAGCGCCACCAGGCCGAAGCTGTCGCCTCCGGCATGCTTATCGTTTCGGACGGCACTGACGCCCACGCCCAGAGCCATGATAAACGGCACGGTCATGGGGCCGGTGGTAACGCCGCCGGAGTCAAAGGCGATGGCCCAGAAATCCGGGGACACGAACATGGCCAGGGTGAACACCACTGCATAAAACCCGATGAGCAGGTACGACAGCGGGATACCCAGCAGGATACGCAGCAGGGCGATGACCAGGAAAACTCCCACGCCCAGGGCAACGGACCAGATGATGACATTGTTCTCAATAGCGGGCACCTGGCCGGCCAGGACCTGCAGATCCGGCTCCGCCACGGTGATGATGACGCCGATGAGAAAGCTGATGCCCACGATGACCCACACCTTCTTGGAGCGGGTGATCTCCTTACCGACGGCCTCGCCCAGGGGGATCATGGACATCTCCGACCCCAGAGAAAACAGGCCCATGCCCACGATCAGCAGCAGACTACCGATCAGAAACGCCATCATCGCGTTGTTGGATACCGGGGTCACGGTGAAGCACAGCAGCAGCACGATGGCCGTGATGGGCAGCACCGAGGTCAGCGACTCCCGCATGGGCTTGCGGAAAATCGCCAGAACCTGCCCCTTCTCCCGGTGCTTCCGGCGCAGGCGGGCCTGCTGGGTCAACAGATCAGGTTTCTTGCGTGACAACAAACAATTCCTCCTTCAAAATTCCGGCAATCAAAACGATAGCGTACCTGTCCGGCTTGGCGGGCAGATACGCAAACTCTACCATTAACAAATATAATACCATAGCTTCCCATTTTCAGCAAGAAAGAATCTGTAAAAAAAGTGTGAACATCTGACAGGGAAAACTCCTTGTCAGCGGTAGAAAATCCAGAAAAACACTCCTCTTTTGCATGTTTACTCTCCTGCCGCCACGAAAAAAAATTTGCGTCGTGATGAAAAAATATGAAAAATAGCGGTTGACAAATGCCGCGGATGGTGCTAACATGCACCCATCGACAAGAAACGCCGCCTGTGCGGCGGGAAAGGGAACACGCCATGACGAAGCAGCTCTGCGGCAACAGCATGATGATGACCATGATGCACATGTGCGGCATGTGCATGCTTTGCTATGGAAAAAATGGTCATTCCCTTTCATCGCTTGCCTGAATGAATCGTTTGCGGCAGCGGAAGGTCAATGACCTTCCGCTGTTTTTTTGCTGCATGAAAGGAGCTGAAAAACCATGTGCCTGATGCCGGGCCTCATTACCCTGCTGGACGATCGAATGTGCCCCCGGGCCATCGGATGTTCCATACAAGAGAATCAATCAACCGACTTTGACATAAAAAGGAGATAACCATCATGAAAAAGAATTCCGTTCGGCTCACCGCGCTGATCCTGGCGCTGGTCCTGTCCCTGTCCCTGGCTCTGACGGGCTGCGGCTCCAAGAGCACCTCCCTGAAGATCGCCGTTCCCAACGACACCACCAACGAGGCCCGCGCCCTGCTGCTGCTGCAGGAAAACGGCATCATCAAGCTGCGCGACGGCGCCGGCATCACCGCCACCAAGAACGACATCGTGGAGAATCCCTACAGCGTGGAGATCGTAGAGGCCGAGGCCGCCCGTCTGCCCGATATGCTGAAGGACGCCGACTATGCCGTCATCAACTCCAACTACGCCATCAACGCCGGCCTGAATCCCGTGAATGATTCCCTGGCCATCGAAGGCTCCTCCTCCGCCTATGCCAATATCCTGGCGGTGAAGGAGGGCAGCGAGACCGCCCCCAAGATCCTGGCCCTGAAGGCCGCGCTGGAGAGCCAGCAGGTAGCCAGCTTCATCGAGAGTAAGTACAGCGGCTCCGTGGTCAGCACCGTGGACCACCCCGGCACCGGCTATGACGATTCCGTGGACTATGAGGCTCTGAAGGGCCAGACCATCACCGTGGCCGCCTCCCCCACGCCCCACGCCGAGATCCTGGAGGTTGTCAAGGAGATCCTGGCCGCTAAGGGCATTACCCTGGACATTCAGGTTTATAACGACTATGTGGTGCCCAACACCGTGGTGGACGACGGCACCGTGGACGCCAACTACTTCCAGCACCTGCCCTATCTGGAGGACTTCAACGCCGAGAACAACACCCACATTGTGTCCGTCAGCGCCATCCATGTGGAGCCCATGGGCCTGTACGGCGGCCGTCAGACCAGCCTGGACGCTCTGAAGGCTTCCAAGTAACACACAAGCATCCGGTTAGAAGGGGGAGGCAGCAGCCTTGATCGAATTACAGCATGTCAGCAAGACCTTTGAGACCGCCGGTGGGCGGGTGGACGCTCTGAAGGACGTATCCCTGACCATCGCCAGCGGCGATATCTATGGCATCATCGGCATGAGCGGCGCGGGTAAGAGCACGCTGGTCCGCTGCATCAATATGCTGGAGCGGCCCACCAGCGGCAAGGTCATCGTCAACGGGCAGCAGCTGGACGCCATGACGCCGGCCCAGCTCCGGGCCGCCCGGCGGGAGATCACCATGATCTTCCAACGGTTCAACCTGCTGATGCAGCGCACCTGCCTGCAAAACATTTGCTTCCCCATGGAGCTGGCCGGGGTCAGCCGGAAGGAGGCCCAATCCAGGGCCCGGGAGCTGCTGGAGCTGGTGGGTCTGCCGGACAAGGCCCAGGCGTACCCCGCCCAGCTGTCCGGCGGCCAGCAGCAGCGCATTGCCATTGCCCGGGCCCTGGCCACCAATCCCAAGGTGCTGCTGTGCGACGAGGCCACCAGTGCCCTGGACCCCAAGACCACCCGGCAGATTCTGGAGCTGATCCGGGACATCAACCGCCAGCTGGGCATCACCGTGGTGGTCATCACCCACCAGATGAGTGTGGTAAAGGAAATCTGTACCCATGTTGCCATTCTGGACGACGGCGAGGTGGTGGAGGACGGCATGGTATCCACGGTGTTCTCCGCTCCCAGGTCCCAGGCCGCCCGGCACCTGGTGTTTCCCGGCGGTGCCGATGCCGCCGTGTCCGACCCCAGCCAGGAGCGGCGTATCCGCCTGATCTTCCGCAGCGCCCAGACCACGGCCATCCCCATGGTGGCCCGTCTGGCAGCGGAGGAAAGCATATACGCCAACGTCATTTCCGCCAGCACCCAGAAGCTGTCGGAGGAGATCTACGGCAGCATGCTGCTGGGCGTGCCCAGGGGACAGCTGGACCGGGCCATGGGGTTTTTCCGCAGCATCCCCAATTTGCAGGCAGAGGAGGTAAGCGTGGATGTACACTGATTTATTTACGCCGGAGTCCCTGGCGGAGCTGAAAACGGCCTTTGTGACCCAGTTCCCCATGGCGCTTTGGGAGACGTTTTATGTAACGGTGCTGTCCACCGCCCTGGCCGTGGTGCTGGGCCTGCCGCTGGGCGTGCTGCTGGTGGCGGGAGAAAAGGACGGCGTCCTGCCCCTGCCGAAGCCGGTGCTGTCGGCGCTGAACGTGGTTATCAACCTGCTGCGGTCCATCCCGTTTCTGATCCTGATGATTATGGTGTTCCCTCTGTCCCGGCTCATCATCGGCACCGCCGTGGGCACCACAGCCACCATCGTTCCCCTGGTGGTGGCGGCGTTCCCCTTTGTGGCCCGGCTGGTGGAGAGCAGCCTGCGGGAGGTAGACCCCAATATTATTGAGGCGGCCCAGAGCATGGGCGCCACGCCCATGCAGATCGTCTGCAAGGTGATGATCCCCGAGAGCGTCCCCTCCCTGATCCAGAATGCCACCATTGCCCTGACCACCATTCTGGGCTACTCCGCCATGAGCGGCATCATCGGCGGCGGCGGCCTGGGCAAGGTTGCCATTGACTACGGCTATTACCGGTACAAATACCTGGTGATGTTCGCTGCGGTGATCCTGCTGATCCTGCTGGTGCAGCTGTTCCAGACCGTTGGCACCCGCCTTGCCGTGAAATGCGACAAACGCCTGAAAAAGTAATTACTATGGAAGGCAGTCTCTCTGCTGCCTGTCGTCCCCAAAAAGCATTGCCTTTTTTGACAAGCTCAAGGCCGCCGCGCTCTGCGGCGGCCTTTTTTTGCGTTTTTCGTCCCTTTTCCCAAACAATTTTCCCTGAGACGCCCTGCCGTGCTTGAAAGCACGGCAGCTTTGTGGTATCCTTATGCTGTATTTTTGTGCAAAGGAGACGATTCCGTGACTAAGCTGCGGGATAAGCGGCTGTTTCTGCTGGACATGGACGGCACCATCTACATCGGTGACCGCCTGTTCGACGGCGTACCGGAGTTCCTGCGCCATGTGCGCGCCATGGGGGGCCGGTATCTATTCCTGACCAACAATTCCTCCCGGGGCGTGGAGGGCTACATGGAAAAGCTCCGCCGCATGGGCATCGAGACTACCCGGGACGACTATCTCACCTCCGTGGATGCCACCGTCCGCTATCTGCGGGAGACCCTGCCGGGAAAGACCTGCTATGTGTTCGGCACGGATTCCTTCCTGGCCCAGCTGGACGGAGCCGGTATCCCCGTGACCCGGGACCGGGAGCAGGCGGAGGTGCTTCTGTGCGGCTTCGACACGGAGCTCACGTTCCAGAAGCTGGAGGACGCCTGCATTCTGCTGAACCGGGGCGTTCCCTTCGTGGCCACCAACCCCGACTGGGTCTGCCCCACCTGGTACGGCTCCGTGCCCGACTGCGGCAGCGTCTGCCGCATGCTCACCACCGCCACCGGCCGGGAGCCTACGGTCATCGGCAAGCCCAGGCCCCAGATGGCCCTGCTGGCTATGGAGCGCACGGGCTTCTCCCCGGAGCAGACGGTGCTGCTGGGGGACCGGCTGTACACCGACGTTGCCTGCGGCGTCAACGCCGGCATCGACACCGTGTTCGTCCTGTCCGGCGAGGGCACCATGGCGGACATCGACACCTATCAGATCCACCCCACCTGGGTGTATCCCGACATCGGTACCCTGTACCGGAAACTGGAGGAGACTGTATGAAACTCAACTACAAGCGGACTATTTTCGTGGGCTTTGCCTTCTTCCTGATCTGCTCGTTCTGGCAGGCCTATGACAACACCATCCCCCTGATCCTCACCAACAAATTCGGCATGAGCCAGGCATGGTCCGGCGTCATCATGGCCCTGGACAACGTGCTGGCCCTGTTCATGCTGCCCCTGTTCGGCGCCATTTCCGACAAGCACCGGGGCAAGCGGGGCCGCCGCACCCCCTTCATCGTGGTGGGTACCCTCATCGCCGCCGTGATGCTCATTGCCCTGTCCTTTGTGGACAACGCCCAGCTGCGGCACCTGTCCGATGTCTCCGCCATTGACGACCCCGCCGCCCTGGAGCAGATCTACGACCGCCAGGCCAACGAGACGCTGCTGACCCCCAGCGGCGACAAGTTCGTCCTGAGCCAGAAGTTCACCCAGGAGGAATTCATCCGGATCCGCAGCCAGGTGGAGCAGGACGGCAAGACCGTCACCAACCCCGATTATACCAACTATGTGGTCCCCGCCCGCCAGGCCTGCGCCTGGGACGCCACCGCCAAAAGTCCCGCCACCCTGGTATTCTTCATCGTTCTGCTGCTGATCGTCCTGGTTTCCATGGCCGTGTTCCGGTCCCCGGCGGTGGCCCTGATGCCCGACGTGACCCTGAAGCCTCTGCGCTCCAAGGCCAACGCCGTCATCAACCTCATGGGCTCTGCCGGCGGCATTCTGGTTCTGGCTCTGGGCATGGTGTTCGCCACCTCCGCCGTCCGCAACTCCCTGATGAGCTACACCGGCTATTTCGCCGTCATTGCGGCCATCATGCTGGCGGCGCTGGTGATTTTCATGCTCACCGTCCGGGAAAAGGAGTGGGCCTACGAAATGCAGCAGCAGGCCGTGGCCCTGGGCATTGAGGAGGAGACTCAGGAGCAGGAGGAGGCCGCAGGCGGCCGCAAGCTGTCCGTGGACGAGGTAAAGTCCCTGATTTTCCTTCTCCTGTCCATCGTTCTGTGGTTCTTCGGCTACAACGCCGTCACCTCCAAGTATTCCGTGTACGCCAGCAATATTCTGCACAAGGACTACAACCTGACGCTGATCATCGCTCAGGCGGCGGCCATTGTCTCCTATCTGCCTGTGGGCTTCATCGCCTCCAAGGCAGGCCGGAAAAAGACCATCCTGGCCGGCGTGGTCATGCTGACCACCGCCTTCACCGTGGCCGCCTTCCTCAACGCCGAAAGCCCCACCATGCTGATGAACGCCATGTTCGCCCTGGCCGGTATCGCCTGGGCCACCATCAACGTCAACTCCTTCCCCATGGTGGTGGAGATGTGCTCCGGCGGCGACGTGGGCAAATATACCGGCTTTTACTACACCGCCTCCATGGCCGCCCAGGTGGCCACGCCTATGCTGTCCGGTCTGCTGATGGACCGCTTCGGCATGCATGTGCTGTTCCCCTACGCCGCCGTATTCACGACTCTGGCCTTCGTCACCATGCTGTTCGTCCGCCATGGCGACAGCAAGCCCCAGGCCAAGATCGGTCTGGAAGCTCTGGACGAGATGGAGGATTGACGCAAAATGCCCGTTTTGATCGTATTGCTGGTTCTTTTGATCCTGGGAGAGCTTTTCACCCTGCTTCTGCAATGCCGCCGGGGCCACAGCGCCTGGGGCCTGCTGCGGCTGTTCCGCTACGCCCACCGGGGCTATCACGACAAGCCCCGCATTCCCGAAAACTCCATGGCCGCCTTCCGCCGGGCCATTGAAAACGGCTACGGCGCAGAGCTGGATGTTCACCTGATGAAGGACGGCCGCCTGGCTGTCATCCACGATGCCAGCCTCAAGCGCACCGCCGGCGCCGACGTGCTGGTGGAGGACCTGACGGCGGAGGAGCTGAAGCAGTACCGCCTGGAGGGCACCGATGAGCAGATCCCCCTGCTGGAGGAGGTGCTGGAGCTGTTCCAGGACCGCACGCCCCTGATCATCGAGCTGAAGGCCGAGCGGGGCAACCACGCCGCCCTGGCGGAGGCCACCTGCCGCATGCTGGACCGGTACCGGGTTCATTACTGCATCGAATCCTTCGACCCCCGCTGCCTGATCTGGCTGAAAAAGAACCGCCCCGGGATCGTCCGTGGCCAGCTGTCTGAGCAGTTCCTGCGCCATGGTGAGACCGCCGGTCACGGCAAGGCCACCATGTGGCTTCTGGGGAATCTGTTTTCCAACGTGGCCGTGAGGCCCGACTTCATCGCCTACCGGTTCTCCGATCGGGACAACCTGTGTCTGCGCTGGTGCCGGAAATTCTACCATGTCCAGGAGGTAAACTGGACCATCCGAACGAAAGAGGAGATGGAAGCCGCCGAGGCCCAGGGAAACCTGGTGATCTTCGAGTGCTTCGATCCGAAGGGATAACGCTATGAGAGTCATCACCGGAACCGCCCGGGGCCGCCGTCTCAAGGAGCTCCAGGGCATGGACACCCGCCCCACCACAGACAAGGTCAAGGAGAGCATGTTCTCCATCCTGCAATTCGACATCGAGGGCCGCCGGGTGCTGGACCTGTTCGCCGGCACCGGTCAGCTGGGCATCGAGGCTCTGAGCCGCGGCGCGGCGGAGGCCGTGTTCGTGGACAAGCGCGCCGACGCCGTGAAGCTGGTCCGGGATAACCTGGAGCTGTGCGGTCTTTTGGACCGGGCCCAGGTCAGAAGCGGCGACTCCCTGGCCTATCTGCGCAGCGGCGAAAAGTTCGACCTGATCTTCCTGGACCCGCCCTACGCCTCCGGTCTGCTGGAGCAGGCTCTTTCGGATATTGCAGGGTTTGACATTTGTCGCGAACATGGTATAATAATGGCGGAAAGTCCGGCAGACGCCGTTTTGCCCGCCCTGGAGGCCCCCTACCGCCTTTACCGGGAGTATCGCTACGGTAAGATCAAGCTGACAGTCTACCACCGTCAGGGAAGCGAGGAATGACCCCCATGAAAATTGCGATCTATCCCGGCAGCTTCGACCCCATCACGCTGGGGCATATGGATATTATCCGCCGGGCCGCCCAGTGCTTTGACCAGGTGTACGTCTGCGTGCTGGTCAACTGCGACAAAAAGCCTATGTTCTCCGCCGACGAACGGGTGGAGATGATCCGCCGCTCCGTGGCGGACCTGCCCAATGTGGCGGCGGAGCATTACACCGGCCTGCTGGCGCAGTACGCCCGGGACAAGGGTGCCTGCGTTCTGGTAAAGGGTCTGCGCAACGCCACGGATTTCGACCAGGAGTACCAGATGGCCAGCATCAACCGGGGCATCCTGCCGGGACTGGAAACCGTATTCCTGCCGGCCAGTCCCGCCTACCAGCATTTCAGCAGCACCATGGTCCGGGAAATGCTCCGCTACGGACAGCCCATGGAACAATATGTGCCGGCCCCGGTGGCCGCGCAGTGGAAAGGACGGTCATAAATGGAAGATAAAAACGTACAGAAGCTCCTTGACATGCTGTACGGCATGATCGACGAGGCCCGGGGAGCTACCTTCAGCTCCGAAAAATGCATTATCAACCGGGAGGAAGCCCTGGACCTGCTGGACGAGGTCCGCACCAAGCTCCCCGCAGAGCTCAGCAAGGCGCAGGATCTGATGAAGTCCAAGGAGCAGTATGTGGACAAGGCCAATCGCGAGGTCAAGCGTATGCTGGACCAGGCCCAGGACGAGGCCAAGCGCCTGCGGGACCAGGCCCAGGAGGAGTCCCGCCGCATGCTGGAAAAGGCCCAGGAGGACGCCAAGACCATCGTCTCCGAAAGCGAGACCATTCAGCGGGCCCAGCGCCGCAGCAGCGAGATCATCCACCAGGCGGAGGACCGCAGCCGCCAGCTGTATCAGGTGGCCAACACCTACACCGAGGACGCTCTGCGCCGCACGGAGGAGGCCATCCAGGCCGCCCTGGACGAGGTCCGGGAGTCCCGCGTCCGCTTCCGCAGCGCCTCCGCCGAGCAGATGCAGGTCTGCCAGGAAAAGCTCAAGTCCGATCCCACCAAGCAGGCTTCGGAGGACTGACGAAATTTTCCGGCGTTTTCTGTGCATTTTGCTGGCACGCATCCTTCTTTTACCGCATATCCGCATACCGGCCGCTGTTTTCACGCCGGTATGCGATTTTTTTGCGCCGTTATAGAACAAACGTTTCAAAAAGTGCAGGAATTTCCTGGAAACACCTGAAATTGGACAAATTTCCCGGAGAATATGGTCAAAAAAACCTCTTGCAAAATCCTATACCCTGCTATATAATAAAAATACATATCTGGCGGTGTCTTTTTTTTGATTTCGATGTGGGACTAAGTGGTGCCAAAACCCATACAAGTGTGGCTCTGTCCCACGATTTTCCCACAAAGTGGTGCCGAAGGGAGGGGATGCGGACATGAACGGCCAATATGCGCACAATATTGATGCCAAGGGCCGGCTGTTCATCCCCACCAAGCTCCGGGACGAGCTGGGCGGCACCCTCCACGTCACCGTGGGCCAGGACCACTGCCTGTCCGTTTTCTCCGACCAGGGCTGGGCCGACTTCAACGCCAGCCTCAAGGGCACGAGCTTTACCAGGATCAAGGGTCTGCGCATGATGTACGCCTACATGACCGACTGCGTGCCCGACGCCCAGGGCCGCATTCTCCTGCCCGCCAAGCTGCGCCAGTACGCCAACCTGGAAAAAGAGGTGGTCATCATCGGCGTCTTTGACCGGGCCGAGATCTGGAACGCCCAGCTGTGGCAGAAAATGGAGGACGAAGCCCTCCAATCCGGCCAGCTGGAGAAAGCAATGCAGGAAATGGGGATGTGAGCCATGGCATTTGACCGAAACGAAGCCGCTGACGTGGCCTTCGGCCACCGCCCGGTGCTGCTGGATGAGTGTATGGAGGGGCTGAATATCCGGCCGGACGGCATCTACCTGGACGGCACCCTGGGCCGGGCAGGTCACTCCTGGGAGATTGTCCGCCGCCTGACGGCCGGAGGCCGTCTCATCGGCCTGGACCGGGACGAGACCGCCCTGGAGGCTGCCCGCCGCCGCCTGGCCCCGTATATAGACCGCGTCACCCTGGTTCACAGCAACTTCAGCTGCGTGGCCCAGGTGCTGGACGATCTGAACGTCCCGGCGGTGGACGGCATGCTCTTCGACCTGGGCGTGTCCTCTCCCCAGCTGGACGACGCCCAGCGGGGCTTCTCCTACATGCACGACGCTCCCCTGGACATGCGCATGGACCGCACCGCCGGCCTGACGGCCCGCACCGTGGTCAACGAATGGCCCTATGAGGAGCTGCGCCGCATCCTTTATGAATACGGCGAGGAGCGCTATGCCCCGGCCATTGCCAGACGCATCGTCACCGCCCGGGAGGAAGCTCCCATCGAGACCACCGGCCAGCTGGTGGAGCTCATCAAAAGTGCCATGCCGCCCCAGGCTCTGCGGGAAAAGCAGCATCCGGCCAAGCGGAGCTTCCAGGCCCTGCGCATCGCCGTCAACGGCGAGCTGGACGAGCTCACCGCCATGCTCCGGGCTGCGGCCCAGCGTCTGGCCCCCGGCGGCCGCCTGGCCGTCATCACCTTCCACTCTCTGGAAGACCGCATTGTCAAGAAAACCCTCCAGGAGCTGGCCACCGGCTGCACCTGCCCCCCGAATTTCCCGGTCTGCGTCTGCGGCAAGAAGCCCACGGTGCGTCTGGTGAACCGCAAGCCCATCGTCTGCGGCCCCGCAGAGCTGACTTATAACCCCCGTGCCCGCAGCGCCAAGCTGCGCGTGGCGGAAAAGCTGTAAATTTTCCCCCGTTTTCGGAAACGATTTCAACATATGAAAGGAGCTGCCCTACCATGGCGGAGAACAAGAACAGGATGAATAACGAGCCGGTGTTCGGCAGCCTGGCTTATGACCTGAATACCCTGAACTGGGAGCAGCTTGACGGCAACGCCGTCCGCCAGCCCCAGGAGCCCCTGCGCCGCCCGGAGCGGGATATCCGCCCCCAGCGGGAGCCTCGCCGCCGTCCGGCGGCCCGCCCCCGGGAGCACGCCTCCCCCATTCTGGTGGGCGGCGTGGCCGTTCTGGCCCTGATGGTAGTGGTGCTGATGATGGGCTATGTGAAGCTGACCCAGGCCAGCTACGACCTTACCGCCAAGCAGTCCCAGCTCCAGCAGGTCCAGGAGGAGCGCGTGGCCCTGGGCGTGGCATATGAAAAGGCCTTCGACCAGGCCGCCGTAAAGGCCGCCGCCCAGGCGGCCGGCATGACCAAGCCTACCAGCGACCAGATCGAGTATATCGAGCTGGGCGGTGCGGATATGGCCGAGATCTGTCGTCCCGAAAGCACCGGACCCCTGGCCCAGGCATGGACCTGGCTCAAGGACGGCATCGGCGCGGTGGTGGAATATTTCCGCTGAGCGCCGCCATATAGTGAAAACGCGCAAGGAGTGAGAAGGAAACTTCTTGCTCCTTGCCTTGGCATTCCGGCGGAAGGAGACACCCATGTTCAGTCGCAGAAAGAGAACCCCCCGATCCCAGTCCCAGCGGCCCCAGACCGCCCCCGGCAAGCCCCAGGCCCCCGGCCGCCCGCCGGAGTTCTACGCCCGGCAGGCCACCCGCACCGTCCGCAGCCGCACCTTCTGGCTGATGCTGGTCATGGGCATCCTGGTGTTCGTGATCCTGTTTTTCCAGCTGTACCACCTTCAGATCACCCGGCATAAGGAGCTCCAGACCAAGGCTCTGGACCAGCAGACCCGCCAGACGGTGGTCTCCGCCTTCCGGGGCACCATCTATGACCGCAACGGCAGCCAGCTGGCGGTGTCCGTGTCCACGGAGACGGTTTTTCTCTCCCCCAAGGATCTGAAAAAGCAGCTGGACGACGAGGAAGCCCGCCTGGAGGGGATCCGCCAAAAGAACGCCGCCCTGGAGGAGGGCCAGACGCCCCTGTCCGAGGAGTCTGAGGTCCACTGGACCTACGATTCCCTGGCCGCCAGCCTGTCGGAGCTCCTGGGCGTCTCCCAGGAGAGCATCCGCGAGCACATGAACAACACCGACTCCCAGTACGAGGTCCTGGCCAAGAAGGTGGACGAGGAAACGGCGGACAAAATCCGCCAGCTCATCAACGACACCGGCGTCCATGGCGTATACCTGTCAGCCGACGCCAAGCGGGTGTACCCCTACGGTTCCCTGGCCTCTCATGTTCTGGGCTTTGTGGGCACCGACAACACCGGCCTGTACGGCCTGGAGTCCCGCTATGACAAGTACCTCCAGGGCCAGACCGGCCTGGTGGTCACCGCCAAGGACGAACGGGGCAACCCCCTTCCCTATGAATACGAGCAGTATTTCGCCGCCCAGAACGGTCAGGACCTGGTCCTGACCCTGGACGCCAACGTCCAGTATTACCTGGAAAAATATGTAGGTGAAATGGCCGATAAATACGGCGCGGAGAACGGCGCCACCGGCATCGTCATGGACGTCAAGACCGGCGGCGTTCTGGGGATGGTGTCCTACCCCACCTATGACCTCAATAACGCCTTTACCGTCCAGAACGACCTGTTCAAAAAGAATCTCACCGACACCTCCGATCAGCTGCTGAAGCAGTGGCGCAACAAGGCCCTCAACGACACCTACGAGCCCGGCTCTACCTTCAAGATCCTCACCATGTCCGCCGCCATGGAGGAGGGGCTCATCAATATGAACACCACCTATACCTGCACCGGCGGCATCCATGTGTCCGACGCCACCATCCACTGCACCGGCACCCACGGCACCCAGACTCTGAAGGAGGCCGCGGCCCATTCCTGCAACCCCGCTTTCATCACCTTCGGTCTGCAGCTGGGCAACGAGAAGTTCTATGAATATATGAACGACTTCGGTCTCATGCAGGGCTCCGGCGTGGATCTGGACGGCGAGGCCAGCGGCGTGTTCGCCAGTCCCGAGAGCTTCACCCAGCTGGACCTGGCCTGCTACGCCTTCGGCCAGAACTTCAACGTCACCCCCGTGGCCCTGATCGCGGCCCAGGCGGCCTGCGTCAACGGCGGCTATCTGCACGCCCCCTATCTGGTGGAGCAGATCGTGGACAGTGACGGCAACGTCACCTATCAGCATGACAACACGCCCGTGCGCCAGGTCATCAGCGAGGAGACCAGCGCCCATGTCCGGGAATGTCTGGAATATGTCGTATCCGACGGCACCGGCCGCAACGGCCAGGTGAAGGGCTACCGCGTAGGCGGCAAAACCGGCACCGCCGACAAGGGCCAGACCGGCGACCTGGTGGTCTCCTTTGTCAGCTTTGCCCCGGCGGACGATCCCCAGGTCATCATCCTGGTGACCATGGATACTCCCAGCCGCAGCGCCGGCACCTCCGTGTCCGGCGGCAGCATGGTGGCCCCTGTCAACAGCAAGATCATGGCGGATATCCTGCCCTATCTGGGCATCGAGCCCACCTACAGCGCCGAGGAGCTGCTGGGCGCGGATACCACCGTTCCCTATGTCATCGGCAGCACCGTGGAGGATGCCAGGAGCCGTATGGAGGCCCGGGGCTTCACCTGCAAGGTGGTAGGCTCCGGCGGCACCGTCACGGACCAGACTCCTGCCGGCGGCGCGGTGATCCCCGGCAAGTCCACCGTCATTCTCTACGCCGGGGCAGAAAAGCCCAACACCATGTACACCGTTCCCCAGCTGGTGGGCAAAACGGCGGCGGAGGCCAACGTGGCCGCCACCAACGCCGGGCTCCTGGTGCGGTTCAGCGGCGCCACGCAGACCACCTCCGGCAATATCCGGGTGCTGAGCCAGAGCCTGGAGGCCGGACAGCAGGTGCCTGCCGGCACGGTGATCACCGTCCAGCTGGGCGATACCAATATGTCAGACTAAGGGAAAGGAGTCCCCTCTGTGGATCTGCGGGACCTGCTGGCAGGCGTTCCCATCCGGGACGCATCGCCGGACCTGCCCCGGGACGTCACCGGCGCAGGCTATGATTCCCACACGATACAGCCCGGTCAGGCGTTTGTGGCCATCCACGGCGCCGCCGCCGACGGCCACGACTATACGGCTCTGGCCCGGCAGCGGGGCGCGTCCTGCGCCATATCCACCCATCCGGTGGAGGGCCTGCCCTACGTCATTGTCCCCGACACCCGGCAGGCCCTGGCCCGGATAGCCGGAAACTTCTTCCGCCACCCGGACCGGGAGCTGCACCTCATCGGCGTCACCGGCACCAACGGAAAAACCTCCGTGGCCTGGCTGACGGCAGGCATGCTCCAGGCCCTGGGCATACGGACCGGTCTCATGGGCACCAACGGCTGCCGCATCGGGGACACGGTCCTCCCCTCCCGCCGCACCACCCCCGAATCCTGGGAGGTGCAGCGTCTGCTGCGGCAAATGGCCGATTCCGGGTGCACCTACGCGGTGATGGAGGTATCCTCCCACGCATTGGCACTTGACCGCGTCTGCGGCTTGGCGTATACTATAGCCGCTTTCACCAATCTCAGCCGGGACCACCTGGACTTTCACGGCACCATGGACCGCTATGCGCAGGCAAAGTCCGCACTGTTCCGCCAGTGCGGGCAGGCCGCCGTGAACCGGGATGACCCGTGGGCCTCCCGCGTTCTCCGGGGTTGCGTCTGCCCCGTGTATGGCTATGGCATCCGCAGCGGCGACCTGCGGGCCGAGGACGTGGTCCTCTCCCCCGCCGGCGTCCGCTTCACCGCCCGGGAGGGCGCGTCGACGGTTCCCGCCGCCGTTCCCATCCCCGGTATGTTCACCGTGTACAACACCTTGGCGGCCCTGTCCATTGCCCGCCTGTCGGGCATTTCCCTGGCGGACGCGGCAAAGGCGTTGGGACAGTCCCGCTCTGTTCCGGGGCGGATGGAGCCGATACCGGTGCCGGGGCGCGGCTATCGCGTGTTCATCGACTTTGCCCACACGCCGGACGCCATAGAAAACGCCCTGAAAACCGCCCGGTCCATGACCTCCGGACGGCTCATTGCGGTGTTCGGCTGCGGCGGCGGCCGGGACCCCGGCAAGCGCCCCCTGATGGGCGCGGCGGCCTCCCGATACGCCGACCTGACGATCCTCACCTCCGATAATCCCCGGACGGAGGACCCGCTGGCCATTATCCGGGATATCCTCCCGGGCATCACCGGCAGCCATCAGGTGGTGCCGGACCGCCGGGAAGCCATTTTCCGGGCTCTGTCCCTGGCCCGCAGCGGCGATACCGTTCTCCTGTGCGGCAAGGGCCACGAGACCACCCAGGAAACAGACGGAAAGCTGCTGCCATTGGATGAAAGGCAGATCATTGCGGAATATATAAACGGAAGCTGACCACGTCCCCACGGGACGGGAAGGAGAGAACATGATGGAAATTATTCTGGCAGGCGTCGTAAGCCTGGCGATCACCCTGGCAGCCGGTAAGCTGCTGATCCCCGCCCTGATCCGGCTGAAGGCCGGGCAGAGCATCAAGGAGGTTGGCCCCACCTGGCACAAGGGCAAACAGGGCACTCCCACCATGGGCGGCCTGATGTTCATCATCGGCATCGGCATCGCCATTCTGATCCTGGGCTGGAGGGGCATGCTGGAGAGGAACTTCACCCACCTGTATGTCTATGTATTCGCCCTGGTATTCGGCGTCATCGGCTATATCGACGACTATCAGAAGGTGAAGCATCACCACAACACCGGCCTCACCGCCCCCCAGAAGTTCCTGCTTCAGCTGGCGGCGGCCATTGCCTTCCTGTGTCTCATGCGGTACGAGGGCATGCTGAGCCCCAACCTGTATATTCCCTTCTTCAACACCCATCTGGTGCTGCCGTGGGTGGTGTATATGATCTTCGCCGCCTTTGTCATCATCGGCACCGTCAACGCCGTGAACATTACCGACGGCATCGACGGTCTGTCCTCCAGCGTCACGGTGCCGGTGGCCGTATTCTTCGCGGTGCTGGGCGGCATGTGGCAGGGCTTCGGCCAGCTGGGCGTTTTTGCCGGCGCTCTGGTGGGCGGCCTGCTGGGCTTCCTGTGCTATAACCACTATCCTGCCAAGGTGTTCATGGGCGATACCGGCTCCCTGTTCCTGGGCGGTGCGGTGGCAGCCCTGGCCTTCGCCTATGACATGCCCCTGATCCTGCTGCTGGTAGGCTTTGTCTATCTGTGCGAGACGCTGTCCGACATCATCCAGGTGACGTATTTCAAGCTCACCCACGGCAAGCGGATCTTTAAGATGGCCCCCCTCCACCACCACTTCGAGATGTGCGGCTGGAAGGAGACCAAGATCGTGGCGGTATTTGCCGCCGTCAGCGCCCTGTTCTGCGTTCTGGCTTATCTGGGCGTTATGGATCGCTTCGGCGCATAACCAAAAGCATTTCGGAAAGGAGGGGAGCCCATGGCCCTGCGCACAAGCAAACGACGTCCCGTGGGGACCTGGAGCGCCCAACGGCGCCAGGACGCCATGGAGCAGTCCCGGGAAGCCGCCCGGGGTCCTATGGACCTGCCGTTTCTGCTGCTGACGCTGCTGCTGACGGCTATGGGCATGGTCATGGTGCTGTCCGCCAGCTTCCCCTCCGCCTACTATGAAAACGGCGGCAACGGCGCGTACTACTTCATCCGCCAGGGCATTTTCGCCCTGCTGGGCCTTGCCGTTATGTTCGCTCTCAGCAAGCTGAACTATCAGCGTCTGCGGGGCGTGGGCCGTCTGCTGCTGTGGGCGTCTCTGGCGCTGCTGGTGCTGGTCATCATTCCCCATAACCCCATTGCCATCACGGAAAACGGCGCCACCCGCTGGCTGGGCATCAAGGGCACCGTTCTGCGGTTCCAGCCCTCCGAGATCGCCAAGATCGCCGTGGTCATCTACTTTTCCGCCACCATCTCCAAAAAGCGCGAGAAAATGCAGACCTGGCGTCAGGGCATCTGGCCGTATCTGTTGATCCTGGGCGTTATCGCGGGCCTTATGATGCTGGAGCCTCATCTGTCCGGCACCATCCTCATTGTCTGCACCGGCATCGTTCTGATGATCGTGGGCGGCATCAAGGGCTGGCTGATCCCTACCGGCATTGTCGGCGTGGGCCTGGTGGGCACCCTGTACGTCACCCTGGTGAAAAAGGGCATCCTCCACTATGGCGAGGACCGCATCAACACCTGGCGGGACCCCTTCAACGCCGATTGGTACCGGGGCGACGGCTGGCAGATCGCCCAGTGTCTCATCGCCATCGGCTCCGGCGGTCTGCTGGGCGTGGGCCTGGGCAAGGGACGGCAGAAATTCCTCTACCTGCCCGAGGAGCACAACGACTGCATCTTCGCCGTGATCTGCGAGGAGCTGGGCCTGGTGGGTGCCTGCGTCGTCATGCTGGTATTCGCCCTGCTGATCCTCCGGGGCTTCTGGATCGCCCTCCACGCCCGGGACCGGTTCGGCGCTCTGCTGGTGGTAGGCTTCATGACCCTCACCAGTCTGCAAACCTTTCTGAACATTGCGGTGGTCACGGGCCTGGTGCCCGCCACCGGTATTTCCCTCCCCTTCTTCAGCTACGGCGGCACGGCCCTGCTGTGCCAGCTGGCGGAGATGGGCATCGTACTCAGCGTTTCGCGGCAGATGCCTGCGCCGCAGAACGGATAGGAGGCGCGGCAAAATGAAAGTGATTTTTACCTGCGGCGGAACGGCAGGCCATGTGAACCCCGCCCTGGCTCTGGCCGGATACATGCGGCAGCAGGACCCCAAAGCCCGGTTTCTGTTTGTGGGCACTCCCGACGGTATGGAGCGCGACCTGGTGGAAAAGGCGGGCTACCCCTTCCGGGGCATTCCCATGGGCGGCTTTCAGCGCTCCCTGGGCCACGGCGGCCTGGGGCACAACCTGAACTCCCTGGCCATGCTGGCCAGGTCCCGCAGCCGTGCCCGGGCCATTCTCCGTGATTTCCGTCCCGATCTGGTGGTGGGCACCGGCGGCTATGCCAGCTATCCGGTGGTAAAATGCGCCGCCGGAATGGGCATCCCCACGGCGGTCCACGAGTCCAACATGGTCCCGGGCCTCACCACCAAAATGCTGGAGGGCTCCGCCGACCGCATCATGGTGGGCTTCGAGGAGTGCCGCCGGCACTATCGCCGCCCCGGCAAGATCGTCGTCACCGGCACCCCGGTGCGGGGCGACTTCTTTGACCTGACCCGTGCCCAGGCCCGGGAAAAGCTGGGCCTGACCGATGACCGGCCTCTGGTGGTGTCCTTCTGGGGCAGCCTGGGTGCCAGCCATATGAACGCCCACATGGAGGATTTCTTCCGCCTGGAGGCGGCGGACGGCATGCCCTTCCACCACATCCACGGCGTGGGCAAAAGCGGCTACCCCGCCATGACCGCCCGCCTGCGGGCAGACGGCCTGGACCATGTCCCCGGGCTGGACGTCCGGGAGTATATCTATGACATGGCTCCCGTCATGCGGGCGGCAGACCTGGTGATCTGCCGGGCCGGTGCCTCCACCATCAGCGAGATCACGGCCCTGGCCACTCCGGCCATCCTGGTCCCCTCCCCTTACGTCACCAACAATCACCAGGAGAAGAACGCCCGCATTCTGGAGCGGCACGGCGGAGCCGTGGTGCTGCTGGAATCGGAGGCCTCCGGCGAAGCACTTTACCGGACGGCCCGGGACATTCTCCGTGATCCCCAGCGCCAGGCGGACATGAGCCGCGGCATGGCGGAGCTGGGCATCCGGGATGCCACAAAGCGTCTCTATGACACCGTCATGAGCATCCGCAAGTAACCCCCTGCCCCACCCCCTGCATAGGATAGCGGGAAAAAGCTATGAAAGGCGGGGGCATATGAGCCTGATGATAGAAGGGGGACGCCGCCTGTCCGGCGACCTGACGGTACAGGGGGCAAAAAACAGCGTGCTGCCCATTCTGGCAGCGAGTATTCTCAGCGGGGACGTCTGCGTTCTGCAGCGCTGTCCCCATCTGGAGGACGTGGACACGTCCATTGACATCCTGCGGCACCTGGGCTGCGCCGTTCGCTGGAACGGCCCAGACCTGGAGGTGGATTCCTCCACGCTGACCCGCTGGGACATTCCGGACCGGCTTATGCGCCGCATGCGCTCGTCTGTGGTGTTTCTGGGGGCCATTCTGGCCCGCTGCGGTCAGGCGGAGCTGTCGTACCCCGGCGGCTGCGCCATCGGTGCCCGGCCCATCGACCTGCACCTGTCCGCCCTGCGGACCCTGGGTGCCTGTATCCGGGAGGAGGGCGGCAGCCTGGACTGCACCGCCTCCGGCCTCGCCGGAGCCGAGATCGTTCTGAGCATCCCCAGCGTGGGGGCCACGGAAAACGCCATGCTGGCCGCCATCGGTGCCAAGGGCGTCACCACCGTTTCCAACGCTGCCCGGGAACCGGAGATCGTGGACCTGCAGGCCTTTCTGCAAAAGCTGGGGGCCAGCGTTCACGGCGCAGGCACCTCCACCGTGGTCATCGAAGGCGCGGAGGAGCCGCTCCATGGCTGCTGCCACCGCATTCTGGGGGACCGCATCGCGGCGGCTACATATCTGGCGGCGGCAGCCGCCTCCGGCGGAGACATCTTCCTCCGGGACATCGACTACCGCCACCTGTCCACCGTCACCGGCGTCCTGCGTCAGGCCGGGTGTACCCTGTCCTGCCGGGACGACGGCATCCGACTGACCTCCGACGGGCATCTGCGGGCCGTCAGTCCCATTCGCACCGCACCGTATCCGGGCTTCCCCACCGACGCCCAGGCAGTGCTGATGGCGTCGCTGCTGCGCAGCAGCGGCACCACCGTATTCGTGGAAAACATTTTCGAGAGCCGTTACCGCCATGTGCCCGAGCTGGTGCGCATGGGGGCCGACATCCGGCTGGAGGGCCGGGTGGCGGTGGTATGCGGCGTTGACCGGCTCCACGCCGCCCGGGTCCAGGCTATGGATCTTCGGGGCGGAGCCGCCCTGGTGATTGCCGGGCTCCAGGCCCACGGCGTCACCACGGTGGAGCACCTCCACCACATCCGCCGGGGCTACAGCGACCTGCCCGGCGACCTGGCCCGCCTGGGGGCCCACATACACACAGATATCACAGAGGGAGGAGCTTCCAATGACCCAACCCCGCAAGCACAGACGCAGCCGCCGCCGGAAGCGGCAGGGCAGCCTTGCGTTTCTCTATAGACTTCTTACGTTTGTTCTGATCTGCGGCGCCATTGTGGCGGCCCTGTCCCTGTTTTTCAAGGCGGAGCAGATTTTTGTCACCGGCACCTCCCGCTATTCCCAGCAGCAGGTGCTTCAGGCCAGCGGCATCCGCCAGGGCGGGAACCTGTTCCTGCTGAACAAGCACCAGGCCGCCGCATCCATTACCGAGCAGCTGCCCTATGTGGAGTCCGTCCGCATCCGCCGCCAGCTGCCCAACGCCCTGCATATTGAGATCACCGAGTGCGCCCACCCTCTGGCCCTGGAGCAGGATGGCGCGGTGTGGCTTCTCAACGGCAGCGGCAAGCTCATCGACAAGCTCCAGCCCGGCCAGGGGGAGTCCTACCCCCTGGTCACGGGCCTGGCCCTGACATCCCCCCAGCTGAACCGGCTGGCCGTGCCGGATAATGCCGACAAATGGGACACACTCCGGCAGCTGTGGCAGCAGCTGCTGAGCAAGGACATGGCCGGCAGCGTCCAGTCCATCGACCTGGAGGACCCCAGCCGCATCACCCTGCGCTATCTGGACCGCTTCGACGTGGTCCTGAAAAAGGACGACGACTTTGATTACCGCCTGAACTACCTGGCGGCGGTGATCGGCCGTCTGGACGGCAGCGACCAGGGCACCATTCAGTGGGACAAGGACGGCAAGGCCCGGTTCATTCCCGGCTAAACCGCAACTTTTTCCGGGAAATCATCCCCCGCCCCTTGACGGGTCACTGAATCCGTTATACAATAGAAAAAGCACGTTATATTGCATACGATCATCTTTCGATATATACTGGCAGGAGGAACCGTCATGGCATTTGAAATGGAAACCGGCCCCGAAAATGTGGTCAATATCAAGGTCGTCGGCGTCGGCGGCGGCGGCAACAATGTGGTCAACCGCATGGTGCGCACCGGCACCAAGGGCGTGGACTTCGTGGCCGTCAACACGGACAAGCAGGTGCTCAATGCGTCCAGCGCTACTTATAAAATTCAGATCGGCGAGAAGCTGACCCACGGCAAGGGTGCCGGCTCCAACCCCGAGGTGGGCCAGAAGGCCGCCGAGGAGAGCCGCAACCAGCTGACCAAGGCCCTGGAGGGCACCGATATGGTGTTCATCACCGCCGGTATGGGCGGCGGCACCGGCACCGGCGCTGCCCCTGTGGTGGCGGAAATCGCCCGTGAGCTGGGCGTACTGACGGTAGGCGTAGTCACCAAGCCCTTCTCCTTCGAGGGACGCCGCCGGATGATGCAGGCGGAAAAGGGCGTCGAGGAGCTGCGCAGCCGGGTGGATTCTCTGGTCATCATCCCCAATGAGCGCCTGAAATACGCCACCGATCAGAAGATCACCTTTGCCAATGCCTTTGAGATCGCCGATGATGTGCTGCGCCAGGCGGTGCAGTCCATTTCCGACCTGATCCGCGACACCGGCTTCATCAATCTGGACTTTGCCGATGTCACCACGGTGATGAAGGACGCGGGCCTGGCCCACATGGGCGTGGGCCGTGCTGCCGGCAAGGGCAAGGCCGAGGAGGCCGCCAAGATGGCTATTTCCAGCCCTCTGCTGGAGACGTCCATCAACGGCGCCCACGGCGTCCTGATCAACGTCACCGGCTCCATGGACATCGGCCTGGAGGAGGTGGAGCAGGCCGCCAGCCTGGTCCAGGACGCCGTTCATCCCGACGCCGTCACCATCTTCGGCGCCACCTTTGACGAGTCCCTGGAGGACGAGATCCGCGTCACCGTCATCGCCACCGGCTTCGCCGAGAACAAGCCCCAGGCGGAGCAGCCCGCCCAACCGGCTCAGCCCGTGCAGTCTGCCCAGCCCGTACAGCAGACGCAGGCCGCGCCCCAGCAGCCGGCGATGTCTCAGCAGGCCCAGCAGCTCAATGACGCCGTGGACCGGGAGGCCAGCACCGCCCGGGAAAACATCGACCGCGCCTACGACGACATTTTCAAAATCTTTTCCAAGGATAAATAAGCAATTACAGCAAAAAAAGAGGACCTTTTTCAGGTCCTCTTTTTTTGCCTGTTTACATGTACCGCACCACGATGCACACCATAGACACCGCCATTACCATGATGGTAGCCGGCGCACAGTACCGGCAATACTTGCCCCAGGTCACGGGATGTCCGTTCTTGGCGGCCACCGACGTCCCCACCACATTGGCGGAGGCTCCGATGGGCGTTGCGCTGCCGCCCAGATCCGTGCCCATAGACAGGGCCCACGCCAGAACATGCAGGTCAATGCCTTGGGTCTGGGCCATAGCCTGAATCACCGGCACCATGGTTGCTGCAAAGGGGATATTGTCCACAAAGGCGCTGGCCACAGCGGATACCCACAGGATGATGGCCACCATCACAACGGCCTTGCCGCCGCTGAGCCTGGCGATGCCGTCCGCCAACACGCCCAGACATCCGGTACGCTCCAGCCCGGCCACCACCACGAACAGCCCCGTGAAAAACAGCAGCGTCTTATAGTCCACCCGGGCAAACAGCCCCGCGGCAGCCTTTCTTCCGCTGGTCAGCAGCGTCACAAGACTCATCAGCGCTGCGGCGATGCAGCCGATGGTGGCCACCGTCAGCTCCGTCTGGGCGTGGGTAATCAGCAGGACCACCACCACCAGGAACGATGCGCCGCAGCCATAGAAGCCCGCCCGGTTCTTCACCGCCGACGCCGCGTCGGGGTACACCACATTGGCCGGGCGGTTCTTTTCGCTTTCGGCCAGAGGCCTGCGGAAGCACAGGAAGAAATACACCACCGTGAACACCAGGCACACCCCGGCGATAACGCCGGTGTTGCCCAGGAAGTCGAAGAAGCTCAGTCCCAGGGACGTGCCGATGATGATGTTTGGGGGGTCGCCGCACATGGTAGCCGATCCGCCCAGATTGGCGCAGAAGATTTCCGCCAGGATCATAGCCACCGGGTCGAAATACAGGGTCTTGGCCAGCTCCGCCGTCACGGCAGCCAGGAACAGGATCACCGTAATGCTGTCGATGAACATAGCCAGCAGCGCTGACATCACCATGAAGCAGATCAGCAGCGGCACCGTCCGATAGTTCACCAGCTTCGCGATCTTCAGACACAGCCATTGGAAGATCCCCGCATGGCCCATGCCCTCTACCATCACCATCATGCCGGCAATAAACACAATGGTGGACCAGTTGATGCCGGTGCCGGACTCGGATGACCCGATCCAGAACCCCTTCTGCGCAAAGCAGCTCAGGTTCAGCGTCTCCCAGATGGCCCCGCCGTCATGCATGCACAGGCCGAACACCAGCACCAGAACCAGCGCCCCGCTGATCAGCGTCACCCACTGACGGGGAAAGCGGTCCCAGATGACGAAGCCGAACATCACCACGAATATGGCAACTGCCAGAATCTTTTCCATGATTCATCCTCCCTTTCCTTTGAAATTACTCCTTGAACAGTATGGTATTGTAGTCCCCCGCCCCAGGAAAGTCAACCCTGCGGTCTTATACAGTTTTACAAAAATGTCCGAAATTGGAACATTTTATTCGTCGATTTTTTGGCTTTTACATGATATTAACAATTAATTCACACTTTTCTCTGTGGGCTGAACGTCTCCTCTCCGTGCGCAGAAGAAGCGCTGCGGTCCACACCCGCAGCGCTTCTTCCTTCTCACCCAAATGGTCCCCGGTCCCATGACTTGCTGCGAAGGAGACCTCCCTGCCGCAGCACCTCATCCGCAGTTTTTCGCGCAAAAATTCCCCCTCCGGTATAACCGGAGGGGGATTCCGTGTCAATAAGGAACGAACCTTACTTGGCAGCCTTCTGAGCCTTGATGGACTCGATCAGCTCGGGCACGACCTTGAACAGGTCGCCCACGATACCGTAGTCAGCCACCTCGAAGATGGGAGCGGACTCGTTCTTGTTCACGGCGATGATGCACTCGGAATCCTGCATACCAGCCTTGTGCTGGATAGCGCCGGAGATGCCCAGAGCAACGTAGACCTTGGGATGGACGGTCTTGCCGGTCTGGCCCACCTGATGGTCGGCGGAGATCCAGCCGGCGTCCACGCAGGCGCGGGAGGAACCCACGACGCCGCCCAGAACCTCAGCCAGCTCCTCGGCCAGCTTGATGCCGCCCTCAACGTCCTTGCTGATGCCGCGGCCCACGGACACGATGAAGTCGGCGCCGATCAGGTCAACCAGCTTCTTGGCAGCCTTCACGGTCTCGGTGACCTCGGTGTGGATGTCGGAGGCCTCCAGAGCGAAGGCGGGGTGCAGAATCTCAACGTCCTTCTTGCACAGGCGCTTCTTCATAACGCCGGGACGGACGGTAGCCATGGCGGGGCGGAAACGGGGGCAGATGATGGAGGCCATCAGGTGACCGCCGAAAGCGGGACGGGTCATCTTCAGGTCGCGATCCACGGGATGGGGCTCGCGGTTGATCATCACGGTGCCCAGCTTCTCGATGCGCTCCTCGGGCAAGGTGGAGGCTTCCTTCAGGAAGCCCTTGTAGTTGGGCATGTCGATGTCCAGGTGGGTGCAGTCGGCGCACAGGCCGGTGTGCAGACGGGCGGCGCAGCGGGGAGCCAGGTCACGGCCGATGTTGGAGGCACCAAACAGCAGCACCTCGGGCTTGATCTCCTCAACGGCCTCCACGATCACCTTGGTATAGGCGTCGGTGGTGAAATCCTTCAGCAGGGGGGAGTTGTACACATAAACCTTGTCCGCGCCATACTCGCCCAGCTCAGCGGCGATGCCGTCCACGTTGTCGCCCAGCAGAATGCCGCACAGCTCAACGCCCAGCTCATTAGCCAGCTTCCGGCCCTCGGAGATCAGTTCGAACGTAGTGGGCATCATCACGCCCTGGCGCTGCTCGCAGAAAACCCAAACGTTTTTGAAGGCAGCGGTATCAGCACTATTAAAAGCCATTTTCTTATCTCCTTCCTTAGATGATATGCTTGGCAGCCAGGATGCCTGCCAGCTTGTCGGTAGTCTCCTTACCGGCGCCCTCGAGCATCATGCCGGCGCCCTTCTGAGGAGGCGTAAAGGAGGTCAGAATATTGGTGGGAGAGCCGGCCAGACCGATGGTGCTCTTGTCGATCAGGGGATGATCCTTCAGAGTCTCATAGGTCATGGTGACCAGGGGCTTGGAATAGGCTTCAAAAGCGCCGCCCACGGACAGGTAACGGGGCTGATTCAGCTCCTTGATGCAGGTGATCATGCAGGGGGTCTTGACCTTCACGGTCATGTAGCCGTCCTCCAGCATGCGCTTGACGGTCAGGGTATTACCGTCCTTGGTGATCTCGCCGGCATAGGTCACCTGGGGCAGATGCAGCTTCTCAGCGATCTGGGGACCAACCTGAGCGGTATCACCGTCGATGGCCTGACGGCCGGCCAGGATGATGTCATCCTTCTCCACGCCGTAGGTATCGATGCCGGCGGCGATGATCTGGGAGGTGGCGTAGGTGTCGGAGCCGCCGAACTCGCGGGCGGTGATCAGAACACCCTCGTCCACGCCCATGGCCATCAGCTCACGCAGCATGCCTTCTGCGGGAGGGGGGCCCATGGTGAACGCCACGACCTTGCAGCCCAGCTCGTCCTTCAGGGCCAGGGCGGCCTCAACGGCGTTCAGGTCGTCGGGGTTGATGATGGTCTGCATAGAGGCACGATCCAGGGTGCCGTCGGGGTTCACTGCCACCTTACCGGAGGTATCGGGAACCTGCTTCACAGTAACAAGAATTTTCATTTTACCTTTTACCTCCTCAATTACTTAACGCCCAGGTGGCTGGAGATGACCATGCGCTGGACCTCGGAAGTGCCCTCGTAGATCTCGGTGATCTTGGCGTCGCGCATCATGCGCTCCACGGGATACTCACGGGTGTAGCCATAGCCGCCGAACAGCTGCACGGCGCGGCGGGTGACGTCGGAAGCGGCCTCAGCGGCAAACAGCTTGGCCATGGCGGCGTCCATGGAATAGGGCTCGTGGTTCTGCTTCTTCATAGCGGCGGCGTACACAACGTACTGCGCAGCCTGCATACGGGTGTGCATATCGGCCAGCTGGAACTGGGTGTTCTGGAACTGGGAGATGCGTCTGCCGAACTGCACGCGCTCCTTGGTGTACTTGATGGCCTCCTCCACGGCGCCCTCGCCCAGGCCCAGAGCCTGAGAAGCGATACCGATACGGCCGCCGTCCAGAGTCTTCATGGCGATCTTGAAGCCCTCGCCCTTCTTGCCCAGCATACGATCCTTGGGGATCACGCAATCCTCGAAGATCAGGTCGCAGGTGGAGCTGCCGCGGATGCCCATCTTCTTCTCGTGCTTGCCCTGAGAGAAGCCCTTATCGGTTTTCTCCACGATGAAAGCGGAGATCTCCTTCATGGAGCGGCCGCGCTTATCGGTGGTCTTGCCGGTGACGGCGATGATGACGAAGGTATCCGCCACGTTGCCGTTGGTGATGAAGCACTTGGAGCCGTTGAGGATGTAGTTCTCGCCGGACTCATCCAGGACGGCGGTGGTCTGCTGACCCTGGGCGTCGGTGCCGGCGCCGGGCTCGGTCAGACCGAAAGCGCCGATCTTGCGGCCGGAGCACAGGTCAGGCAGATACTTTTTCTTCTGCTCCTCGGTGCCGTTCTCAAAAATGGGGGCGGCGCACAGGGAGGTATGAGCAGAGACGATAACGGCAGTGGTGCCGCAGACCTTGGCCAGCTCCTCCACGCACATGGCATAGGACAGGACGTCGCCGCCGGCGCCGCCGTACTCCTTGGGGAAATAAATACCCATCATGCCCAGCTTTGCCATCTTCTCGACGGTTTCCATGGGGAAACGCTCTTCTTCGTCGATCTCAGCGGCCAGAGGCTTCACTTCGTTCTCTGCGAATTCGCGGTACATCTTGCGAACGAGCAGCTGTTCCTTCGTCAGATGGAAATCCATACTTTTTTCTCCTTTTTCTGATTTTACTTGTTGTAGTTGAAGAAGCCTTCGCCGGACTTAATACCCAATTTGCCCGCACGAACCATCTTCCGGATCAGCACGTTTGCGCGATACTTGCTATCGTGAGTCTCGTTGAACAGCACGTCCATAATGTTCAGCACCACGTCCCAGCCGATCAGGTCGCCCAGATGCAGGGGGCCCATGGGGTGGTTGCAGCCCAGCTGCATAGCAATATCGATATCTTCCGCAGAGGCAACGCCTTCCTGCAGAACGCAAACGCCTTCGTTGCAATAGGGGATCAGGATCTTGTTGACCACAAAGCCGGGAGCCTCGTTGACCACAACGGGGGTCTTGCCGATCTCGGTGGACAGGGTCTTGATCTTCTCGACCAGCTCGGCGGGGGTGTTGCCGCCGGCAATGACCTCCACCAGCTTCATGGCGGGCACGGGGTTAAAGAAGTGCATACCGATGAGCGGATGCTTCAGGCCCTGACCCATCTCGGTGATGGACAGAGAGGAAGTGTTGGAAGCGAAGATGGCGTCTTCCTTGCACAGAGCGTCCAGACGGCCCAGCAGCTCCTTCTTGGTGGCCATATTCTCGGCAACGCACTCGATGACCAGGTCGGCATCGGCGGCAGCCTCAAACTCCTCCACCAGGACGCGGCTCATGATGTCATCAGCAGCTTCCTGAGTCATCTTGCCGCGGGCGACCTTCTTGTTCAGAGAGGCAGCCAGCTTATCCTTATGACGCTGAGCGCTGGCGACGCTGGAAGCATACATCAGAGCGGTGTGACCCTTTGCGGCAAAGACCTGAGCGATACCGCTGCCCATAGTACCTGCACCAAAGATTGCGACTTTCATGATAGTTCCTCCTAAATAAATTTATATTTAAGTAGCCGTTTTAATCATCAGGCCCGGCAGGGGACCTGTTAATTAACGAAATAGGGATTTGCCGGGAGTTACTTGTTCTGATAGGGCTCATGCTTGCGCTTTTCCAGGAAAGCACCCATGCCCTCCTTCTGGTCGGCAGTCTCGAAGCAGCTGCCGAACAGGCCCTCCTCGATGGTCACAGCCCGGTCGATATCCACCTGCATGCCGTCGTTGATGGCCTTCTTGCAGGCGCGGACGGCGATGGGGGCGTTCTTGGCGATGGTCTCGGCCAGCTTCTCGGCGGCGGGCATCAGCTCCGCCAGGGGATACACGGCGTTCACCAGGCCGATACGCAGAGCCTCGTCGGCCTTGATATTCTTCGCGGTATAGATCAGCTGCTTGGCCATGCCCAGGCCCACCAGGCGGGCCAGACGCTGGGTGCCGCCGAAGCCCGGGGTAATGCCCAGGCCCGCCTCCGGCTGACCGAACACGGCGGTGTCGGCGCAGATGCGGATGTCGCAGCTCATGGACAGCTCACAGCCGCCGCCCAGGGCAAAGCCGTTGACTGCGGCGATGGTGGGGACCGGCAGCGTCTCCAGCTTGCGGAACACGGCGTTGCCCTTCTTGCCGAAGGCCTCGCCCTCCGCCTTGGTCAGGGTGCTCATCTCGCCGATGTCGGCGCCGGCCACAAAGGCCTTCTCGCCGCTGCCGGTGATGACCAGGGCGCGGATCTCGTCGTCCGCCTTCACCTGCTCCACCAGCTGGTCGATATCCTCCAGCACCTGGGAATTCAGGGCATTGAGGGCCTTGGGCCGGTTGATGGTGGCAACGGCGATGTGGCCCTTCTTTTCCAACAGAACGTTCGTCATGATAGTTCCTCCTTGCTTCGATCACCCGCCCTGTCCACCGGACCGGCGGGCCCACGGTGAGATGCCGCCCACAGCGGTCCCATCTTGCGTATGATCTTCATACAGTTTGTATTATAGTCCCTCGTCTAAAAATTATCAAGCCCTTGTTGACCGCCTTTCTCTTTTTCAGGATATTCCACAAAAGAAATGAAAATTCTTTGCGCATTTTTCAATATGACATGTTCATAATCCGGTCACAAAACCGTCCCCGGCACCAAATAGAGCATTTTTTTCGTTTACAGAACCGGCTATCTTGTGGTATATATAAGAATGGATTTTTATTTGCGGCCCCGGGCCGCGTGGGAGGAAGAACGCTATGCGCATGAGAAAGAAAAAAAAACTGCTGCCCCGGATGGAGGCCTGCTCGTCCCTGCTGGTGGCGGACCCCCGTGCCCTGCGGGGCCGCTGGCGGGAGCTGCTGCCCGATGCCCGGGAGCTGCGGGTGGAGCTGGGCTGCGGCAAGGGCCGCTTCACGGCGGAGACCGCCGCCGCCGAGCCGGACGTGCTGCTGATTGCCGTGGAAAAGGTCCCCGACGCCATGGTGGTGGCCATGGAGCGGGCCCAGGCGGCAGGTCTGCACAATGTATTTTTCGTGGACGGCGATGCCGCCTGCCTGCCGGAGTTTTTCGCCCCCGGCGAGGTGGACCGCATCTACATCAATTTCTGCGACCCCTGGCCCAGAAGCAACCAGAAAAAGCGCCGCCTGACCCACGGCAATTTCCTGCAATTATACCGCCGGGTGCTGCCCCTGGGCGGCGAGATCCACTTCAAAAGCGACAACGACAAGCTGTTCGAGTGGTCCCTGGAGGAGATCCCCCTATTCGGCTTCCGGCTGTCCCAGGTCACCCGGGACCTTCACGCCGGCGGCCCCGTGGGGGTCATGACGGACTACGAGGCCAAATTCTACCAGCAGGGCGTCACCATCAACCGGTGCGTGGCCACCATGGTTCCCTGGGAAGCGCCTGCGGAGGCGGAGGGGGAAGAAGCATGATCGCCCTGTACGAAAACCAGCCCGTCTCCGCCCGGGTCCGGCTGACGGACGACGACTATCTCAGGACCCGCTATTACCTGCACCCCGACGGCACGGCGGACATTACCGTGGGCCGCGGCCGGGACTGGACGGTGCTGGCCTGCAAGGAGTGCTACGGCAAGGCCGTCAAGACCGTCCTGAATCTGGAGCCGGAAAGCTGCGTCTTTGACCTGTCCCCTGCCGCCCGGCTGGGCCAGCCGGGCCTCAACGCCGCCCTGGAGGGCATCCTGGGCGGCTCCCACCGCAAGGCCGACTGCCTGACGGACGTCCGCAGTCCGGCCCTGACCTGCTATGCCTCCGGCAGCGGCTTCACCCTGCCCCAGCTCACCGCCGCCTGGCAGCTGGCGGAGGACATTATGGCCGTCCGCAATTATGTAAACCTCCCCGCCAACCTGCTGACGCCGATGGATTTCGCCGCCCGGCTGACGGCCCTGGCCGACGGTCTGCCCATCGAAACCGCTGTCTACGACCGGCAGCAGCTGGAGGACCTGGGCCTCCGGGGCCTGCTGACCGTAGGCGGCAGCAGCGGCCACCCCCCGGCCCTGGTGGTGCTGCGGTACACCGGCGCGCCGGAGGACCCCCGGCGGGTAGGCTTCGTGGGCAAGGGCGTCACCGTGGACAGCGGCGGCTATTGTCTGAAATCCGCCTCCTCCATGGCGGGCATCAAGGGCGACATGGCCGGGGGCGCGGCGGCTGCCGCCGCCCTGCATGCTCTGGCCCGGCACGGAGTCCGGGTCAACGTCACGGCGGTGATCCCCACCTGTGAAAACCGCATCTCCCCCACCAGCATGCTCCCCGGCGACCGGATCACCCTCTTTTCCGGCCAGACCGTGGAGATCCTCAACGCCGATGCCGAGGGCCGCCTGATCCTGGCTGACGGCCTCACCTGGGCCATCCGCCGGGAGGGCTGCACCCACCTGGTGGATATCGCCACCCTCACGGGAGCCGTGTACGCCATGCTGGGCTATGTGACCACCGGCGTCATGGCCTCCGATGACGGCTGGTACGGCTGCCTGACCCGGGCCGCCGGGCACTCCGGCGAGCGGTTCTGGCGCATGCCGGACTTCCCGGAGTACGAGGACCTGATCCGCAGCGACTATGCCGACGTCCGCAACACCAGCAAGGACGGCTGCGGCGCCATCACCGCCGGGCTTTTCCTGAAGCACTTCACCCAGGGGCTTCCCTGGCTCCACCTGGATATCGCCGGCACGGCGGACAACAACACCGGCATCACCTGGCAGCACCAGACCCCCGGCGCCACCGGGGCCGCCGTGTCCACCCTCTATTACCTGGCCCGGGAGCTGGAAAATGCCTGATCCCCGCTCCCCGATCTCCCCCCAAAGGAGGACAACCCACATGACAACCCCCACTCCCTGCGCCCCCTTGATTGAAGGCTGCGTGGATTCCTATGCCTCCGCTCTGGCCGCCTGCCGGGGCGGCGCAGACCGTCTGGAACTCTGCGGCCAGCTGGTCATCGGCGGCGTCACCCCCTCTCCGGCCATGCTTGAGCAGGTCCTGCGGGACTGCCCCGTCCCGGTGAACGTTCTCATCCGCCCCCGCTTCGGTGACTTTCTGTATACCGATGCCGAGATGGACCAGATGTGCCGGGAGATCGACCTGTTCCGCCGCCTGGGCGTCAACGGCGTGGTCATCGGAGCCCTGACCCCGGACGGCGCCCTGGATATGGAGAAAATGCGCCGGATGATGGACTGCGCCGGGGACATGGAGGTGACCCTTCACCGGGCCTTCGACATGTCCCGGGACCCCTTCCGGACCCTGGAGGACGCCGTTTCCCTGGGCTGCCGGACGGTGCTGACCTCCGGCCAGGCCCCGGACGCCGCCGCAGGCATCCCCCTGCTGGCCCGGCTCCGCCGTCAGGCCGCCGGACGCATTCACATCATGGCCGGCTGCGGCGTGAAATGGTGGAACATCCAACAGATTCACCACGAGACCGGCATCCGCACCTTCCACACCACCGGCCGCCGCGCCCCGCTGGACAGCGGCATGACCTACCGCAAGTCCACCGTGTCCATGGGCCTGCCCACCCTGTCCGAGTACGAGGTCTGGCAGACCGATCCGGAGGAATTTGCCCGGTGCGCCGCCATTATCCACGGTCTGCACGAAACATCTCACGAAACATCTATAAAATAATAAGCAGAAAGGAAAATCGCTCATGGAAAAGCAGCTCAAGGGCTTCGGCCTGTTCAGAAGATCTCACGAAAGCGCCGTGGATTCGGCGGAGGTCAAGCAGAATGAAAACCGCATCTTCCAGGAGGTGTGCCAGCTGGTGCGGGCCTTCCGGGAAAAGCATCCCTCCGTGGGATATGCGGTGCGGCTGGAGCGCTCCGCTCCCCTGGAGCCGGGTCCCGCGCCGTCCCGCTATTCCGCCTGGCTCATCGTCTCTCTGAGCCGGAACCAGACGATTCTGGAGAGCGGCCCGGATACCACCGAGTGGCCCGACGCCCGGGACAAGATCACCCGGGTCCGGGGCAAAAAACTGACGGTTTCTGACGCGTATGCCCGCCTGATCGAGGAGGACCTGGAGAGCATTACCGCCGACTACGAGGCAAGCCCCGGCACCTATGTGGAAAACCGGGAGGCTTCCCGTGAAATGCTGGCCGAGGCCTGCCGCGTGGAGTGGATCGAGTAAAAAGGAGGCCCCTATGCTGCTGTCCCCCGAAACGTATGCCGCCGCCCGGCGGCGCTTTGATTCGCTGCTGACCGGCCCTGCCGCCTGCGCGGCCCCGGCCATCCGGACGGCGCTGGAGGGTCTGGACCCCGACGATGCCCAGGCCCTGGTCTGGTGCTATGCCGCCAGCCCCCTCAGCGACTGGCTGAATACTCCCCCGGCCCTGTTCCGCAGTCTGGCACGGTACGGGGTCATGCTGCGCCGGGCCTGCCCCTATGCCGCCCACCTGCCGGAGGACATTTTCCTGAACTATGTGCTCCATCCCCGGGTCAACGAGGAGGAGCTGTCCGACTGCCGCCGGGCTATGTATGATGAGCTGTCCCCCCTCCTGGCCGGTTTGCCGGAATATCAGGCCGCCATCCGGGTGAATTATTGGAACGCCAGCCAGGTAACATACCGGCTGACGGATGACCGCACGATTTCCGCAGCAGCCGCCTGGCGCTGCGGCTTTGGCCGCTGCGGCGAGGAGTCCACCTTTGCCGTCAACGCCTACCGGGCCGTGGGCATCCCCGCCCGGCAGATCTACACCCCCCGCTGGGCCCACTGCGACGACAACCACGCCTGGGTGGAGGTCTGGGTGGATGGCAGCTGGCATTTTCTGGGAGCCTGCGAGCCGGAGGAGACTCTGGACCGGGGCTGGTTCACAGCGGCGGCAGCCCGGGCCCTGCTGCTGCATACCCGGTGCTTCGGAGACCCCGTGGGGGAGGAAATTATTTCCAGAAGCGGCATGGTGACTCTGCTGAATCAGACCCGCCGCTATGCCCCGGTGCGGACCCTCACCGTCCGGGTAACGGACCGGGCCGGAGCCCCTCTGCCGGGGGCGGCGGTTTTCTTTGAAATTCTCAACGCCTGCCAATGGTTCCCCGCTGCCCAGGTCCCGGCGGACCGGCAGGGACTCGCCCGGCTCACCTGTGGGCGGGGCAGTCTCCGGGTCCGGGCAGTTTGCGGTGAATGGTCTGCACAGGAAATTATTTCCGGTGACGCAGAAACCGTCACCCTGACTCTGCCGGAGTCGGAGAAGCCGGAAATCAGCCGGGACATCTCGGTCTGTCCCGGCCCTGTCCCTATGTTGTCCCGGGACAAAACACCCCCTGTCCCGGTGTTGTCCCAAGAAAAAAAGCGGCTTGCCGCCGCAATCGACGCCCGCAAACGCCGTATCGCTCATATGGAGCAGGACGCGGAAGCTATGGCAGCGGGCCTTCCCGGAGGAGAACTCCTGCTTCAGGCTCCCGCCAACCGGGAAAATCTGGCAGAGTTTCTGGAAAATTCTTCCTTTTCCCTGCCCCATAAGCAGGCCCTTTTGGCAGCTCTCTCCCGCAAGGATCTTCAGGATGTGACCCCGGAGGTGCTGGCAGAGTCATTGTCCGTGCCCGGCCCCTGCCCGGAGCTGCCGGAGGACGTGTATTTCCGGTATGTGGCCTGTCCCCGGATAGATAACGAGCCCCTGCGGCCCCAGCGGCGCCAGCTGCTGCATGCCCTGACGGACTCACAAAAGGAACATTTCCGCCGTGATCCCCAGGATTTATACGCCTGGCTTACGGAAAATATTCACTTTTTCCCCCAGGAGGAATACCCTCAGCTGACCACCCTTCCGGCGGCAGCGCTGGCGTCAAGGGCCGGGTCCCCCCTATCCCGGGATGCGCTGTTCGCGGCCCTGTGCCGGGCCCTGGGCGTCCCCGCCCGGCTGCACCCGGCGGACCGGGAGCCTCAGTTCTGGCAGAACGGTCAATTCCGTTCCGCCGCAACGGGTCTGGCCCGGGGCAGCTTCCTGATTCTGGAAAATCCCATGGCATTCGGCACGGATTTTGGCCTGACAAAGCAGGAGGATGAACAGGCCCTGGACCTGTCGTCCTATTCCTGGAAAAACGGGCAGATGACCGTGGACCTGCTGCCCGGACGTTATACCGTTATCACCGATAGCCGCCTGCCCTGTGGGGATATACACGCCCACACCGTCCGTTTTTCCCTGGATAATGGAGAAAAACGGCGGATTCCCCTGGAAAAAGTGCCGGTTTTCCCGGAGGAGATGACCGTCTCCTGTCCCCTGCCGGACTTTACCGTCCGCTCCCCGGATGGCCGGGAGCTGGCCGGCCGGGAGCTGACCCGGACCCCGGCGCTGCTGGCCTGGCTGGAGGTGGGCCGGGAGCCCACGGAGCATCTGCTGGGAGAGCTGCGGGATCGGGCAGCGGCTCTTGCCGGAATGGATATTGTCCTTCTGGTGCCGGACCTCCGGGACCGGGCGGACCCGCTTCTGGCGGAGGTCTGCCGGGTCCTGCCCCGGTGCCGGGTGCTGCTGGGCGGCAGGCCCAACGCCCTGGCCCGCAGCGTTTTCCTGGAGCCGGGGTGCCTGCCCCTGGTGCTGGTGACGGACGGTCCCCTCCATGCCGTATACGCCGCCGCAGGCTACCGGGTAGGCGGGGTGCAGCTGGCGGAAACGGTGCTGCGGCAGGCAAAGGAGGGGCTCAGATGATCATCGAAAGCCATGCCCACTACAGTCATAAGCGCTACGACGGCACCTTCCGGTACCTGACCGGCCAGTTGACGGCGGAGAAGGGGAACCGGGACGGATTGCTGAAGCGGCTGCGGGAGAGCGGCGTCGCCCTGTGCATCGAGCCCGCCATCGACTTTGACTCCAACCGGCTGACCGCCGCCCTGTACCGGCAGCATCCGGACTTTTTCCGCCTGGCGGTGGGCGTTCATCCCACCCGGACGGCCCAGGTTCCCTGGCGGCAGCGAAAACAGCTGGCCACCTGGGCCCGGGGCCCCGGCGTGGCAGCCATCGGAGAGACGGGACTGGACTATCACCGGCCCCGGCACCACCGGCTGGTCCAGCTGCTGTGGTTCCGGTATCAGCTGGACCTGGCCCGGCGGACAGGGCTGCCGCTGGTGCTGCACATCCGCATGGCGGACCGGGACGCCCTGCCCATGCTGCGCCGCAGGCGGCGGTGGCTCCCCGGCGGGGTGGTGCACTGCTTCCAGGGCGGCTGGGAAACGGCCCGGCAGTACCTGGACCTGGGCCTGTGTCTGGGCATCGGCGGTGCGCTGCTGCGGCGGGAGTCGGCCCTCCTGCGGGAGACAGTGGCCCGGGCGCCGCTGGAGCGGCTGCTGGTGGAGACCGACAGCCCCTATGTGCTGCCGGACATTCCCTGGGAGGGCAGCAGAAAATCTCTGGGCAGGGTGCGCAACTCCTCCCTGCTGCTGCCCCGGATCATTGAGGAGATCGCACGGCTTAAGCGGCTGCCGCCGGAGACGGTGGAGGCGGCTGTGCTGGAAAATACCCGGCGGGTGTTCCGCCTGCCGGACATAAAGAACGGAGGATGACCATGCAGTATGATTTTGAAACCATTCTGGACCGGCGGGGACGGGATGCCCTGGCCCTGGACGTGATTCCCTATTCTGGGGTGGAGCCCAAGGCGGGCTTTTCCCGGATCCCTATGTGGGTGGCGGATATGAGCTTTCCCACCGCGCCGCCGGTGCTGGAGGCCATCCAGACCCGGCTCAGCCACCCCAATTTCGGCTACTACCGGCTGACGGACGCCTACTATGACAGCATCATCCGCTGGCAGCAGGCGCGGCACGGGGTATCCGGCCTGGAGCGGCGGCACATCGGGTATGAAAACGGGGTCCTGGGCGGCGTCAGCTCCGTGGTGCAGGCATTGACCTGCCCCGGGGAGCCTATCCTGGTCCACAGCCCCACCTATGTGGGCTTTACCCACACCCTGGAGCGGCTGGGGCGGCCCATTGTCCACACGCCGCTGAAGCGGGATGAGGCGGGCGTGTGGCGCATGGACTATGCGGACATGGACCGGCAGCTGAAGGAGCACGACATCCACCTGGCCATCCTGTGCTCCCCCCACAATCCCTGCGGCCGGGTGTGGGAGCGATGGGAGCTGGAGCAGGCCATGGAGGTGTACGCCGCCAACGACTGCACCGTCATCTCCGACGAGATCTGGTCGGACCTGATCATGCCGGGACACACCCACATTCCCACCCAGTCCGTGTCCACCGATGCCCGCAGCCGCACCGCGGCCTTTTATGCCCCCACCAAGACCTTCAGCCTGGCGGGGCTCATCGGGTCGTACCACATTATCTATGACGACCGGCTGCGCAGCCGGGTCCGGCGGCAGGGGGACCTGTCCGGGTATAACAGCTGCAACGTGCTGTCCATGCATGCCCTGACGGGGGCCTACAGCCACGCGGGCATGGAATGGGTGGACCAGCTGTGCGCCGTGCTGGACAAGAACCTGCGGTACATCCGGGACTTTATGGAAAGCCGGTTCCCCGGCGTTTCCATGATGCTGCCTCAGGGGACGTATATGCTGTTCGTCAACTGCGGGGCCTGGTGCCGGGACCACGGCATCACCCCGGACCAGCTGCGCCGCCGGGGTGTGGAGCACGGCGTGATCTGGCAGAGCGGCGAAGCCTTCGGCGACGGCGACTGCATCCGCATCAATGCCGCCCTGCCCCATACCCTGGTGCGGGAGGCCATGGACCGGCTGGAAAAATACGTCTTTGTGTGAGCGGCCCCCGCCAGATCACGCGTTTTCGGGAATCGCCACGGGAACAAAGCTGCTGCGTAAAAGAGGGATTGACATTTGCTCCCGCTGTCCGTATAGTGTAATTGTCATTTTTTGGCGAGATCAGAAGGGCCAGCCGTGAGGAAAGAGGGAGTACGATGAAAAAGCGTGTTTGGAAACGGATATTGGTGGTTCTGCTGGTGCTGGTGGTGATCGTCGGCGCGGCGGGCCTTGTGCTGGTGAAATCGGCGGCGGATATGGTCCCCCGGATGCAGAAACGGCTGGAGCAGGCCACCAGCATCCACTACATGTATTACATGGATATTGACGCCAGTTCCCTGGCCACCACCTCATCCGCCAGGATAAGCGGTGATATCTCCATGGTCATGAGCAACCCGGTGGCTATGGAAATGGACCTGACTATGAGCGGATCCGGACCGGAGGAAGCGAACCTGTATCACATCTATGCGGTCCCCGAGGGCGATTCGGAAAAGGTGTATGTGGGCATGGCGGATAAAGAGGACATGAAGTGGTACCGGGCCACCCTGTCCGCTGAGCTTTTCCGCGCAAATGTCCAGTCTCTGGACATCCGGGAGATAACGCAGCTCAGCACACAGAGCAATACCGACTTCCGGGTCGTGGGGATGAATTGGGTCCAAGGTCAGTTGGCTCTGTGCGTTGAGGGAACGCTACCGCCGCATATCGCACAGGGAATACTGAAAAACAGCACCACCGGCCTTTGGGATCGCCTGAAGTCTCTGTTTGGGACCTCGGATACCCCGGAGGAAACAGCGGCGGAGGTCCCTGTCCGGGTCTGGATAGGGCTTTTCTCCCGCCTACCGGTAAAGTATGAGATAGACGCGACGCAGCTCATGCAGCAGATCGTGCAGAAAAATCAGGAGGACGGCACCATCAGCCGCTATGCCATCGGACTGGAGATCGTTGGCTATAACGATATTCAGGAGATCACCGTGCCGCAGGAGGTGCAGGACGCCTCCAAAAACCTGACCTTCTGGAAGGATTAACCGCAAAAGGCCCCGGCCAAAGCCGGGGCCTTTTGCGGTTCTTTCCGGATAAGACCAGAAAGCGGGGATATTCAAAAAAATAATGATTGACATTTGTCTTTAATTTTTATATATTGTATCTGCCAAATTTCAACGAGAGATATCAGGCCTATCCGCAAGGCCTCCCTTTGAACAGAGAAAAGAGGTAAGTCAAAAATATTTTACGAACGGGGGAGGATAAATGTCCAAAGAGTTGATTCGCCTGCGGGACCTCTGCATGGCGTTTGACGACGAGCTGGTTCTCGATCACATCAATCTGTATATCAACGATTCTGAATTCCTCACACTTCTGGGCCCCAGCGGCTGTGGAAAGACCACAACGCTGAGGATTATCGGCGGTTTCACGACGCCCACGTCGGGAGACGTCACCTTTGATGGTGTGAGGATTAATGATGTCCCGCCGCATAAGCGGCAGATCAACACGGTGTTCCAGAAGTATGCGCTGTTCCCTCATCTGGACGTGTTTGAGAACATCGCCTTTGGCTTGCGGATCGCCAAGGTGCCTGCCGAGGAAATCGAGGAGCGCGTGACGGAAATGTTGGGCGTGGTGAGTCTGAAGGGCTTTGAGCACCGGAAAATCACCCAGCTGTCCGGCGGCCAGCAGCAGCGGGTGGCCATCGCCCGCGCCATCGTTTCCGAGCCCAGACTGCTTCTGCTGGATGAGCCTCTTTCCAACCTGGACGCCAAGCTCCGCGTGGATATGCGCGCCGAGCTGAAGCGGCTCCATCACGAGACCGGCACCACCATCATCTACGTCACCCACGATCAGGTGGAGGCGCTGACCATGTCTACCCGCATCGCCCTGTACCGCAAGGGCGAGCTGGTGCAGGTCGCACCGCCTCTGGAGCTGTATGACAACCCTGTGAACCTCTACACGGCCGACTTCATCGGCAACCCCAGCATCAACTTCGTCAAGGGCACCGCTCAGGTGGAGGCCGGCGGTATGCGGGTCGATAGTCCTCTCGGTCAGATGGGCTTCGAGCGGGGCGATATGACCGAGGCCGCACCCCAGTCCGGCAGCGTCGATGTGACCATCGGCGTCCGGCCCGAGCAGCTGTCCATCAGCCGCCAGGCGGATGACGCGCATTGGGTGGAAGGCCGCGTTTACTCCGGCATGCCCGCCGGTTCCGAAACGCTGGTCAGCGTCCGGGTGGGCGACACCATGCTGACGGTCAAGGAGCTTGGCTCCACCCACTACGCCAGCGACGAGCCGGTGTATCTGGGCTTCAATCCCAAGAAGGTCAACGTTTTCGAAACCAAGAGCGAGAATCTGATCAAATACTGCGTGTAAATTTGTACCACTGCGGCAGAGTCCGCGAAAATAAAAATCTGATTTGGAGGAAAAGAACATGTTGAAGCGCAAAAAGCTCCTGGCGGCACTGTTGGCTGGCACGATGATGCTGAGCCTGGTCGGCTGCGGAAAGAAAGCCGACACGTCCGGCGACACCACCGACACCACCGACCCCGGCACTCCCCCTGCGGAAACCCAGCTGACCCCCTGGGAAGAAGCTTCTCAGATCTACAACACCGAGGAAACCGATGAGGAGCTGTATCAGAAGGCCCTTGATGAGGGCGGCACCGTGACCCTGTAC